>TARA_R110000796_G_scaffold97429_2_pt1 | contig 28247 bp, 58 predicted proteins | sample TARA_R110000796 | Tara Oceans TARA_R110000796 (sample SAMEA4397815) | marine metagenome | biome: Polar Biome; feature: [SRF] surface water layer (ENVO:00010504); material: water (ENVO:00002006), including particulate matter (ENVO:01000060) such as... | depth 5 m
TATGAAAGTTTTATTACCAACAAACACAACTCATACCGTTAAATTAGAGCCTCGTTTTTATCCTACTGATGTATTATCATTAGCGATAACAAAGGAGGGCTTAAACGTGCTTACAACAGTTGTGCCAACGTATTCAAATAGCAATGGGGTTATAAGTTTAACGTTTGATTTAGTTGGTGTAGAACAAGACAGATTTTCAATTAAACTAACTGAAAATAATATAGTAGTTTATAGAGGTAAGTTGTTTTTTACATCGCAAACAGTTGAAGATTTTAAATTAACAAAAAATACATACATTTATGTCTAAGAATAGTGCTGATATACGGTTCATCGGTTTTAACAAATACACTAAGCAGGTTGTAAAAGAAGATACGTTTAGAAGATGGGTTTTAAACGGTAAGAACAACGCAAATTATAAATACATAATTGATATGTATAATGCATCAACTACTAACAAAGCTATTAACAACGCTTATATAGACTTAGCATATGGTAGAGGTTTAGCTGTACACGATGACGATATAAACGAAACTATTTTACAGCAAGTTTTGCCATACTTTCCAAAAAAAGAACACAAAGCGGTTTTAACTGATAATCAAATATTCGGTGAGCACGCATTTCAAATACACAGACAAAAAGGAAATAAGAATAAGTTAGCAAAAATAGAACACATTGAAAAGTACAACGTTATTCCAAGTATAGAAGATGAGGAGGGAAATATACGCTCTTATTGGTATAGTCGTGACTGGCAAAAAAATAATGAATTTGAAGCTAAGTATTTACCTAAACAGTATCCCGCTTTCGGTTTTGCTGCTGATTTTGATTATGAATTGCCAGAGATTTACGTTGGTAGACCTTACACCGTAGGAACAGAATATTTTTCTACACCAGATTATGACGCTTGTTTACAATATGCAAGCATAGAACAGGAAATTTCAAACTATTATGATAGTCATATTAAAAATGGCTTAAGTTTTGGTACAATTATAAACGTACCTAATAGTAGAAATTGGGATGACAAAGAAAAAAACGATTATATTGACAAAGTAAACGGCAAACTTTCTGGCAGTTCGAGTGCTGGCGGTAAAGTATTCGCTTTTTTAAGTGGTGAAGAACCGACTACTATTTCAAACGTAGAAAACAACACCGCTCATAAACAATGGGATTTCTTAACCAAAGAAGCATCTTCTAAGATTATAAGCGGTCATAAATGTATGTCGCCTATGTTAGTAGGTTTGGGAGTATCAACTGGATTTAGTTCTACGGCTGATGAAATGGATATGATGGAACGCCAATTAATGAAACGTATTATAGCGCCAAAACAAGATTTCGTATTAGATTCTTTAGAAGAAATATTTGCTTTTTTTGGGATGGAATTTGATTTATATTTTAGACCACTTACAGAAATTGAGGGTGAGAATGAGGAGGAGTCTAAAGTTGATGATGTAGTTGTAGATAATATAGGGTTATCTAAAAAAAAAACTGAATTAGAGATATTTCTTGAAAAAGGAGAGGTTGAAGATTTGGTAAATTATAATATTGTTGATGAGAACGAGGTTGATTATAACGAAGAGATAAATTTAACTGCAACAATTAGCGGTGACCCAAACAAAGGAAGTATTCAAGATAGTAAAGATATATTAATTAGATATCGCTATGTAGGTAATAAAACGCCTGAAAGAAGTTTTTGTAAAGATATAATGAACGCTGATAAAGTGTACAGAAAAGAAGATATTGTAGCCTTAGAGGATAAGCCAATAAATAAAGGTTTTGGTTTAGATGGAATAGATACATATTCAATTTGGAAATGGAAAGGTGGGGGTTTAATGTCTAAAACATTCCCTAACGGAACTTGTAAACACAAATGGAATAGAGTTATTTATTTACGAAAAGGTGAGAAAATTGATGTTAGCAGTCCTTTAGCTGAATTAATAAGTACAAGCGAAGCAAGAAGGAGAGGCTTTAAAGTTCCAACAAATGAAAACGAGGTAAGTATAGCGCCTCACGACATGAAATAATTTATAAAACATATTTAGATAATGAGCGATATTTTATTTGCAAGTCCGCAAGAAATGACAAGGGCGACTATAATAGGTGGCAACGTTGATGTGGACAAATACATTATGTATATTGAGAATACTCAAATAAGAGTAATACGCCCTTTATTAGGGTCATTACTATACGATAAAATTATTTTAGATTCTCAAAACAATACTTTAGCAGGTTTATATTTAGAGTTAGTAACTAAGTACGTTAAACCTATTACATTATACGAAAGTTGTGCTGATTTTATAGCGCTTTCACCTTATACTTTAAGTAATGCGGGTTTGTACAAAAACAATCCAGAAAATATACAAATAGTAGATAAAAAAGAGGTAGATATGTTGAGCGAAAAGCACTCTTCTACGGCTCAAATTTATATTAACGATTTTGAAAGATGGATAGAATTAAATAAGATAAATATACCTGAGTATATTCAAGAACAAACAGGCATAAAGCCAACAGATGTAAACGTAAATAACGGTTGGTACTTTTAAATGGACTATAGCAGAGCAAATAAATGTAATAATAATCAAGGGGGTGTTAATAAAATCTACCTATTTCCTTACGTGGAGTATTTAGATAGTCAAATTGTAGTAACAAATAACATTTTAAGTAGTTTTCCTTACAGTATTATCTACGATTTAAACGCAAATAACATCAATTTTAGCTTAGATGGTAAAGACGATAAAGATATTTATTACGATGAAAAAATATCATTTCAGCTAAAAAAACTATTAGAAACGGACAAATTTAAGCAGTTTATTTCTAAAGATTGGCGTGTAATAATCAAAGATAATAACGGAAAAATAAGAATGTTTGGATTAGAAAACGGATTAAAAGGTAATTACAAAGAAGATAGTGGAACAAATAGAGGGGAATTTAGCGGATATTCTTTTAATTTTGAAGGAAAAGAAGAGGATTCAGCACCTTATTTAAACAATTTATCAGGGTTTGACGTTAGCGGACATTTAGATTTCTTTTTACAGTACGAATTATAAAATAATAAATAGATATATGGCTCAAATAGTAGGTATAGTAGGTAAAGTTGACGTAAACGTTAAAGATGTACCTTTAGCAAATAAAATAGTAGCATCAGATATAAACGAACTTGTTTCTGTGATAAATTTAAACGATACAGCAACGGCGACAGCCTTAGCTTTAAAAGCAAATTTAGCATCCCCAACTTTTACAGGTACAGTTAACGGCGTAACTAAATCAATGGTAGGTTTGCCAAACGTAGATAACACAAGCGATGTAAATAAACCTGTTTCAACATCTACACAAACTCTTTTAAATCAAAAAATTAATACAACTGATGTGGTTGATGCTGATTTTGCTATTAATACATCTGCTTGGAAAAGTGTACTTCAAATAAGCAATGTAAACAACACAAGCGATGTAAATAAACCAAACTCAACAGCTACATTAGCAGCTTTAGCTTTAAAAGGTGATGATGATAAATTTATAAATTTTAAAGGAAATAAACCTACTTCAAATTATTTTCCTCCTACCAATAAGTTTTTTAGCGGTTTAGGTTTTACTTTTTCAGATGAAGTAGTTGATGAGTTGTTGCCAATAGACACAAATAAAATATTTAAAGGTACTTATGATGTTTCTGGTAGTGGGCGAATTGATAATTTTGGAAACCCAACACCAATGACAAATAAAAAAGGATATTTTTATAGTTGGGTTAGAAAATCAGATATATTGAATTTACCAAGTTCATTAAGTATTATGATGTTTACCGCTTTGAATACAACTAATCAGGATGTTATACTTTTAGATTATATAGCTAAAGCTGATTTTGTAAAAGGATATTCTCAATCTAAAACAGTAGGAAGTTCTACTTTAAAATTACATATTATTTCTGATTACAATGGCTGGTTATTGTTTTATGCTGTAATTACTACAACTTCTTTAACTGCTAATAATTTTTATACAAGATTTTATATTGATGGAACAGGAACAGGAACACTTGATTTTGTAAATTACACAGCAGCTAATTCTCTTGAAAACGTAAATATATTATTACCAAGTATTACGAGCGCACCATTAGCTTATCAATTTTCAGACGTTGAAAAAATAGACGTTGCAAATTCTGATAATATTGTTTTTGTTGCTGATAGTTATACCGAAAGCGAATACACTTTAGACGGAAAAGCCTATATTCAAAATGTTTCAGCATTAACAGATTATCAAATCAGAAATTACGGAAAAGCAGGGGACGATATTATTGAAGCAATAAACAGAATTAACATAAATCAAGTTGAATTTAACACTTCTTTAGGCATCAAAGATTTTGGTAGTAAATATGCAGTCATTGCTTTATATGCAAATGATTCACCTTACAGATATTGGAATATTGATATGTTCAAGGAGAATTTAAGAAACTTAGTTCAAAGATTAAGAGGCTTGGGAATTGAGCCAATTATTTCAAGTGAGTTCTTTTTATACAATTTCTTTAGTGCAAATCCTGGAGTTGCTGATACTGTTTTAATGCAAGATATTGCAGACGAATTAAACATAAGATTTATAGACGTTGCACAAACTTCAATGAACTTTATTAAATCGAGAGAAAATGATTTTTGGAACGGTTCACACCCAACAACAAGAACTAACTCTGTGATGTGGAAACCAATTTCAGATTTTTTACAAAGTTTACCAAAACCAAAGAAATCAATAAAATTATTTAGAAATAGAGCAGTTGAAAGCAATTTCGCAACAGATACTTTGTACAAAAATGTAGAAGAAAGAAATAGTAAATATCAAGAAATTAGAGTTGGTCAAAGTGCTTTAACAGATGCAAACCAAATTTATTTTGATAGACAAAGTTTAGTTACAAGTCCTATTTCAATTGACAAAAATGATGAATATTTAAAACTACAAAATGGTGAAAGTGTATCTTTTGCAAGACATTGTTTAGCAGAAATAACAGTGCCTTATATGTCTGAAAATGTTGATTATTTTAGGGTGAAAATACAAACAAATGATACTATTTTTCCGTGGATTCGTAAAAAGAAAACACCGTTTACAAATAATAAAGGAACAGCATTAAAATACACAGGAACACCAACTATTGTTATTGGTGATGTTTACACTATTAATAGTTCTAATACTACTATAAACGGATTGTCATTTACCGTCACAGACAATAGAGAAGGTTGGATTTGTGCAGATGCAAGAAACTACGCATATCCAGATGTAAACGCAACAGGAACACTAACAAGAACAAGCGGAACAGGTACAAGTTCAATATCATTTGCAGGTGTTTTAGCATCATTTGATGATGTTTATTATACAGATTATGCTAAAACTTATGAGTGGGAAGAAATGAACACTAAAAAGCAATCTGATGGATATTTTTATATAAATAACACTACAAAACAATATGTTGAAGGCGATAAAGTTGTTATGATTATAAGACAAACATCTGGTTTTTCAATTACTGATATTTCGGTTGAAATCCCTAAAGTTGTAGGTGCTGAAAAAATAGAAATTAAAGGTAAATATATTGAGCCTTTAGTTTACTCTGCTGATTCAAACATAATAGCAACAAGGTTAACAGATACAACTGCAAATTTATCAGCTTGGACTCAAGAAGGTACTATTGTAGCATCAAATCCAATAGGTAACGCATACCCACGTTGGACTAATGGAAAAGTAAATCTAACAAATGTTAATAAAATAAGCCAAGCGTTAACTTATGTGGGTAGTAGAGCATCCCAAAAAATACAGATTCAAGTTTGGGCGAATTATGAACCTGCTAAATTTACAGGAACAGATTTAGCAACCTCACCAATTACTCTTACTTCTTATGATAAAACTGATTTGTTTATTGAGATTTACAGCACAGGTCAAGAATCTAAGTCTATAACTTTTAGCAGAAAAGTTGGTTTAGGATTTCAGCAAATTTTAATTGATACTTTTTTACCTCCAGACATGGTAAGTCCTAAAATAAGGTTAAGCGGTTCAAGTTTGGGTGTTGATGTTGCTTATGTAGATGTTTTAAAATACTTATAAAATAACAAACTTCACCAACTTAAAACTTGGTGGAGTAATAAAACAAATAAAATGAAAGAAAGGATTAAAAGTTGGAAAACAACGGTAATAGGTGTAATTGCTTTACTTGGATTGGGTTATAAAGCATATACTTCTGGAGGATTTGAGGTTACGGATTTTTTGCTTTTAATTGCTGGCATTGGTTTTATAGCTAAAAAAGAAAAGTAAATGAAAGACCTTACAAATAAAGAACTTTTAGAAATTATCTTAGAGCAAGGTAAAAGCAACGCTAAAGAACAATTAGATTTTGCGTGTAAAGTATCTATTTTTATGAATGACCAGCTATCATTTAATACTGAGATAAAAAGTTATTTAGAAAATAACACAAAAACAAATCAAAGAGGATTAGTTGAACAAGTTAAATTTAATAGCAATGATATAGCAAAAATACATACAGATAAAAAAGTAGAAAGAAGAACTGTTTTTGTTTTAGTGTCCGTACTGACTATTGCACTTGATTTTTTAAAAGGATTATTATTTAAATAAATATGAAACTAACAAGTAATTTTAGTAAATCAGAATTTGAATGTAAATGTGGTTGCGAGATGCCAAAGGAAGTTTTACTTAACATTCAAAAATTAGCAAATCAATTACAAATATTAAGAAATAAAGTTGGTGTATCTATAAAAATAAATAGTGCTTACAGGTGTTTGAAGCATAATAAAAGTATTGGAGGCGTATCTAATTCTCAACACGTTTTAGGTAAAGCGTCTGACGTAGTTATTAGCGGTTTTAAGCCATCAAAAACATTTGATTTAATATCTGAGTTAATTAATAACGGCGATATGTTACAGGGCGGTTTAGGCGCTTACAATTCATTCACGCATTACGACATTAGAGGCAAAAAAGCACGTTGGAACTTTACAAAATAACAATTATGAAACTTGCAAATAAATCTTACATATTTTTATTACTATTTTTTTTTACTAGTTGCGTGTCTAAAAAACTCATTACAGATGTGCAAGAACGCATTAAAATCGATACAATATACAAGACTAAAACTATTAAAGAAGTTGAAAGATTTACAGATACTTTAGTAATTGACAAGGCTTGCGATAGTTTAGGTAATCTAAAGCCTTTTAAACAACTTATAAAAACTAAGCAGGGTAATATAACACTTGTGGGTTTAAACAACCAGATAACACAGCAAATTGATTTAAACGGATATAAAGACGTATTAGAAGAAACCTATAAAACTAAATACGATAGTTTTGTGAAGAATTATAACAAAGAGATTAAGACAAATATTATACCTTTTTGGGTTTGGATTTACATTGTAGCATCCGCTTTAATTATATTTTTACTACTCAAGATTAGATAATGCTAATGCTAAAGAAGCAGAAAAAGAATCCACTTCCTTTTCTGCTTTGGGTATTAAATTACTGTATTCTTTTTTTATTTTTTAGCTTATAGCTTGTCTTATAAATTCGCAAACATCTACTTTGTAGGATTTCATTTTAATTAATGTTAAATCTTGCTCTTCCGAAATCCTAATAACCTTGACTTTAGTGTATTTTTTCATAATTGTAATACATTTACTTGTTATAATAGTAGTTGTAAACAATTAGTTTTGTTCTTGTTGCTCTTTTAAAAAGTCTTCTGCTTGTTGTTCGGGCAAAGACCATTTACCATTGTATTGCAACCAATCAGCAAACAAAACCAACTGCTCGCTATCGCTTTCACAACAACGTGTATAATTAATAGCTGCTAAGTGTTCTTCTAACCAAAATACATATTCATCTTTAAAATAGTCAAAGTTTCCCGTTGGTTTTTCTGTAATTGGTTGCTTTGTTTCTTCCTTATACTTTTTTCTTAATTCGTTCATTTTTATTATTTTTTAGTTTAATTTTCCGCTACTAATCATACACAAATACGTTAGGCACAATAAAATTATTCAGTTTCTGCCCATTTACTAACTTCTTTCCTGTCCCAATGGTCTGGGAATATTACAAATTTACTACACTTTGGTAGCATATTTTTTATATTGCTTTTATCTTGGTCTGTCAATATTAACATAATTGGTTCTTTTTCCGCATCGTAAATTTTAGTTCCTATCTTAATTTTCATAATTTAAAAGTGCCTAACAGCGTACAAAAAAAATTGTTGCTTTAGGTCTTGTTTATAATTGTTATTAATTTATTTTACTTGTTGTTTATCTATTAATATATTGTTTCACTATCACAACTTTTCTTCTACGCATCCGTTAGCAAACATTTCCGCAAGAGATACATCGCTTACTATTAACTTCTTTGAATACTGTTTTATCTTTACATAATTTACAAAATTCAGCTTCTGCGTAAACGGATTTGCTAACATCGGGTATAGTTAAATTTTTAATCCATTCATCCATAACATTAACTCCTTGTGGTTTTAAACCATTACTGTTTTTTATACTCATTTTTTGTTTATTTAATAATTAAAAATCAAACCATACCCGCAATACGTTGGTAACAATTAAAATTTTAATCTTTGCTCTTCTATAACGTATTTCATTTTTTGAACATCTAGCAAATCACAAATTGCATTTAAAAGACTTCTAAGACTTGTTCTAAATAATTCAACTCCATTTACTAAAACTATGTATTCTACTGATGGCATATTTTCTAAATTTTAAAAGTAACCAACAACGTATAGTTAAAATAGTTACTTATGGTTAATACTATTAATTTTTTCAAAGGTCTAAATAATTATTTTAATAACCTAGAACTTTTTGTTTTATTTTTCCACTACTTTAATTATACGAATAAGTTATGCCACAATTAAAGAGTTTTTTCATAATCATCAACGTATTCGCTAAAATCATCGTATTTATCATCCCAAACTTCTCCTTGTAACCAATCGGCAAAACTCTTTAACTGTTCACTTCGTTGGCTAACAGCGTGCAAATAAAATTGTTCTTTAATTGCATTTTTTTCAAGTTGTAGCTTTTGGTTTATTGCTTTTATTGCAGCTAATTCTTCCTCTAATTCTTCTATTTGCATTTCTAAATGTACGCTCATTTTATTTTGTTTTATTTATTAATTATTTGTTTATCTAACCACAACTTTCCTTGCACACATACGTTGGCAAAAATAAAAAAAGAAAAACCCCCATTTATTGTGGCCAATCAATCGTTATTATAATGCTTTAGATATTTTTCCTCATTTAAAAGACAATTTTTAATTTCCTTTTTATTAATAAAATATATATATCTAAATTGTCTTAATTCCATCTTTTTAGCGTCTTTTAATTTACTTTCAAGCTTTGCCTTTGCTTTTCGTTTTCCATTTGTTACAATAGAGTTATGATAAACTTCACCATCTATTTCCCAAAAAGTAGAAATATGTAAACCGTAGTAATTAAAGTTTGCAGCTTGGTAAACTATTCCTAAACCACCACAACGCTCATCTGCAAAACTTTGAATCCATTTTATAACTTTAAGTTTTCCTTTAATATATTTTACACTATAAGAAATGGCCTTGCTTTCACTATTGCGTTTTGCTTTATCGTCTAACCACATTCTATTAAGTTCTAAATACTCATTTGTTTTAGTTCCTTTAACTATACTTCCACAGCTTGCGGGGTTCATAGCGTAACCATATTGTAAAACTCCAAGTAATTCACCTTTTATAAATACACCTAAATTAACTCTATTGTGTGCAATGGAATCTCCTTTTTTGCTGTAATGATTTTTTATAATAATCTCATAAGCCAAGTCCCTTTCTATTTCTTTAACACAAAAATCATCAGTTCCGTAACCAATTATATCTTTGTGTCCAAACATTGGTATTTGGTCGCTGTAAATGTATCCTTTCATATTTTACGGGTTTTAAATTTAAACAAATTTAAGGGGTTTTTCTTTTTTTACTTTAGCCAACAGCACGTATAGTTTATTGCTATTTTTGGTAAATCTACAATATTAGTTTTACTTATGCAACATTATTATTACTTATTTTCTTGTAGATTACCACGCAACAAACCATACTTGCAACCGTTGGTAGTAATTTACCTTACTTTAAATTTTTGGTTTGTTATCCATTTATAGCAACTTATAAATCCTTTGCTAAAATCACTTCTATTAACTCTTTCGTCCCATTCTTTTTCTTTTGCAAACTCTTGTAATTCCTCAATAAACATTGCTTCCTTACTCGGTAAACTACAACCAACAGCTGTTAAAGTTAAATACTGGTCATTTATTATTTTACCAAGTTCCTTGTGTGCTAATTGCATATTTCCAAGAATCATATCATCATAAACGCTATGTAGTCTTTTTATAGTTTCTATATCCATTTTATTATTCTTTATTTATTTGCTTTTTGCTTTACCATCGTATCTAACCTTAACCGCATAAGTTGTATAAAATTTGGCGGAAACTCCTCTTTATGTTTTTTCGTTCGTCGCCAAACTTTTAACAACAGCGTGCAAAGAAAATGCTTTATTTGCGCTTTCATAAATTAATTGCTTAGCTGTTATAGGGTGTATTAACCCATTCTGCAACCTATCAATTATATTATGTATTTCAATCTGCATTATTTTTTGTTTATCGTTCATAATTATATTTTTAGTATTAATTTATTCAGCACTTTCTTTGCACGCATAAGTTGTAAGTAATTGGTTTGTATTACCACAATTCTTCAAGGCAATTAACGCATATACACTCTATTTCTTCTTTACAAGCACATCGCTCACAAACCAACTCCTCACAACAGCGTGTAACAGAAATAGCTGCATACAGTTCATTTACCAAGTTCAGTAATTCTTTTTCTTCCTTGCTTGTTAAAGAGTTTCTATCATGGTAATAATTAAACGCTTGTTCAATTACTTCTAGTTTTTTTTGGGTTGTCATATTTATTTACTTTTTGTTTTAATTAATCGCTAAATCTGTTACACGCATAAGTTGTAAAAAATAAAAATTATTGCTTTTCGTTTATTGCTATTCTAATTCTTTCTAGCTCTAAGTAATAATTCCAAGGTCTTTGAGTATCCCCCATATATTCCCTTAAATAGTTTTCTTTTAACTGTATTAATTCTTCTAAATTTTTATCTCTTAATTTTTCCATAATTTTCACTTTCAACAACAGCACGTATAATTTATTGCTGATTTATTTATTGTTTATAGTGGTTTGTGCATATTTTGCAACTACCACTTTTATTTTCTACTTGCTTTACCACGCAACAAACCATACTTGCAACCGTTGTATAAAAGTGGTGTCATTATAGTGCACTTCCTAGAGAGGTGGTTATATAAATCAAGTGTTCCTTCTTGCTTTTGTCGACTTGTAGCCCTTGAACTAGCCACCACCTTTAAACAACTACGCATATTAAATATTAAAGCGTAATTATGTATTTATAATATTAATTATGTGTAAATGTACTAATTATTTATTTACAAACCTAATGTTTTTTAAAAATTTAACATTTAATATTCGGGCACGTTGTGCGCAATTATTGTAAAAAGCCCGCCAATATTACGGCTGTATTATGTTGGAATTTACTCGCTCACGTGCTATGTTAAAATAGTTTTCATCCATCTCAATACCTATTCCGTTTCTATTAGTGTTTTTACAAGCTACTAAAGTACTTCCAGAACCCATAGTTAAATCAACTACTAAATCATTTTCATTGCTAAAAGTCTTTATTAAATCCTCTAATAATAATACAGGCTTTTGCGTTGGGTGTTGTCCACTATATTCTTTTTTGTATTTAAGAATGTTGCTTTTGTATTTTTTACCTTCCCATAAGTTAAAAGTGCTTTTATATTTAAACTCAATATCTTTTAATTCTTTAAATGTTTTAAATTCGCTTACATCATTAATATTAAATACCTTAATCAATTCTAAATAAGTTTTCTCGGTGCATAAACTAAACTGTAAAGGGTTTTTTATAACCTCTAAAAAATGGTCTGAACCTCTATGACCTAATAATTTTTTTCTTTCTGCTCTACTTTTATTAATGTAATTAGCTATGTATTTTGCGTAATTTCTCAATGGGTGTGTGTTTCCACAATCATAATCTTTACTAAAAACTAAAACATCCTCATAATAACCAACACAAGCCTTATTTACAAATAAAGGATTTGCAAAATTATCTTTTTCCCAAATCATAGAATAATTAAAAGGTAAGTTAGGTATTGCTTTACTTATCAATTCAGTTGTAAATGGTTGTTGTGCCGTTAATATCATTTTACCGTTTTTGCGAAGTATTCTGTTTGCAATTTTATAAATACTTTTAGTGTCTATTGTAGTATCCCATTTAGCAGTTGTATCATAACCTTCTCTGTTTTTGTTAGGGTATTTTATATTCTTTACAGTTCCATAAGGCAAGTCTGTTAATATTAAATCAACACTTCCGCTTTCTATTTTATCACTCTCAATAAGGCAATCTCCTTTAAATAATTGTATCATTTTTTATCGCTTTTTCTAATAATATTCTTCTTGCTTCTGCATTACTTAAACTTCCTCTTATTCTATTATATTCTTTAATAGTTAAAGAGTTTATAAATTTTCTTAATTCCTCACTCATATGGGTTTTAATTTTAAAAAAAATTAACGGGCTTTTTCCAATAACTGCGCACAACACTGTACAAAGAAAATTATTACTTTCCGTTATATTTATAATTCAAAGATATTAATTAAGTTTGTAATATCCTACAAAAATATAGTTTATTTTCAATAACTTTCCTTGTACAAATAAGTTGTAACAAATGTTTTATTACTTATAGCTTTTTAAAACGTTTTTTTTGATAACTCTGTTCCTCACCTAAATCATTACTTACCATATAATAATTACTACCTTCCTCTAGTAGTTCATATTTTTTACCAATTGTTATACTAAGAAATTCACCGCTTTCTACACATAAAACACTTGCAACAACACCGTTTAAAGAAGGTTGTTTGCTTTCTTGCTCTTTTAAAAAGTCATTAATTAAACATAGTGTATCTACATCAATGCTTTTAACTCCTTTACTTTTTGCATACTCTAAAAATTCTTTCATTTTATCTGTTTTATTTATTAACTTATTTTTTTAACTAATCACAACCTTCCCTAAACAAATACGTTGGCAACAAGTTTGTAAAAAAGCCACCAAATATTGTGGCTGTATGCTATAAAAAAAAGACATCTTTATTATAAATGTTTGTTTTAAGTTCTAAAGGCGTATATGTTTCGTTTAAATGGTTAAAATTATGTGTAACAGTTAACTTGTCACTGTCATAATATTTTGCTCCATAAACACCGTTTTTATAGACCTCTTTTGTTTCTGTTTTTAATACTCTTATTTTTATCATTTTTATGGGTTTTAATTTTAAAAAAAATTAATGTGGCTTTTTTAAAAACCTGTAGCCAACTGGCTTTAAGCTTGTATATAAACGTGCTTTCACGTTAGCTAATGGTTCTATTTTGTTGGCTATTTCATTGCAACAATCTTCTATCAATTCTTTTAATTCTTTATCAGTCATTTTGTATTTATTTAATTTATTATTTATTTAATCGCTACTAATCATACACAAATAAGTTGGTAGTAATTATTGCTTATTCTTCACCACTCTAAAAGGTCTATTGCATTGTTCACAGGTTTGTCCTAAATAAAAAGAGCCTTTAGATATATCCTCGCAAAAACTACAACCAACACCAAATAAAAATAATATTTTATCAGCTACTAAATCAGAAGATATATCTAAATAAATACCATCTTCAATTATTTTAATAATTTGTTTTTTCTTATACATACTATTCTTATTTATTAAGTTTATAAACAATTAAACTAACACCTGTTTTAAGTCCAGTATCTCTACCCACCCTTTGTGTATAGTTTGTATGTTTTCGTTTGTAACATCTTCAAGTTTTTTAAATGTCATTATTTTTGTTATTTCTGGGTAGATATACTTATCTCCTACCCATTTTTGAGTTTTGTATTTTACTATAAATTTTATCATATCTATCCGTTTAAAAGTTAATAAAAACGTGTATATCACATTGCTTTTTTTCGCTTACCCTCTTGTTGTTTTCCGTTTTATTAAGTTGTTTAAATGTTAAAAGTTTCTGTTCTGTTTGGTCGCAACGATGCCATACACACTACGTTGTAAAACATATTATTACCTTTTATTCCTTTCCATTCCGTCACACCCTAAACACTGTGTACCGCATCTTAAACCACTTGCCTCTTCCGAGTGGCAATAAAACGTTTCACAACATCGTGTAAAAGAAATAGACACCTTATGCCATTCTAAAAACTTACTTAAAACACTTTCAGCTTCTTTATAAATACAGATTGTAAATAAGTCATTATTTCCTTCTATAAAATCTTTTAAATCTATATTCATTTGTTTTATATTTTTGTAAATTTAATTATAATTTAATTACTACGCAAGTTTTTAAACAATTAATTTAAAATAATTTAAAAAGGCACATCAAAAGCATCTTTTGGCTCTATATTTGGCATCTGTTTTTTATCTTCTTGAAACTCTGGTTTAGATTTAAAGGTTTCATTTAAAGGATTGTATTTGCGTTTAACTTGGCTAATTACATCTAACTCAGTTTCTCCCATTCTATAACCAACATCAATTTTAGTAGGATGCCAATAAATAACTACAGGATTTTCTATGTCTGTTTCGCTACCGCCTGTATGTTTATTTCTTACGTTATCAACAGAAAACTCATTTTCATTTTTGCCTCGTCTATTAATATAATAAGTAAATGACGCCTTGTTTAGGTAATGCCCACCTTCACCGCTGTAACTTGTAACATCTTCTTTGCTTCTTTGAACTGACATTATAGGATGCTGAGAAGCGTGAATACTGCAATATTTTTTAGTAAAGTTTAACATCTTTCTACCTGCAACCTTACCGTCTACGTGGTCGTTTCCAGTATCATCCCATCCAAAACTAAAAGAGTTAACTGGGTCAATTACTAATCCATGCACATCAATACCACTATTTATAATTGCTTTAGTTACTTCTGTAGCTGTTTTAATATCCTCTACTTCTATGAAGTAAAAATGTTTATCAACCCATTTAGACGCCTTATCGTACAATTCTCTATCTTGTTTATAAACGTCTTTCGGAAATCTTCCAAGCAAATAACCCATGTAATTTAGTTTTACACTCCATTCGCTATTTTCTTGAAACGCAACTACCCAAATTAAACCATTAACAATGCTGTACATTATCTCTAAACATTGATGTATTGTGGTTTTGCCATCTCCTTTTTTACCTGTAAGTAAATAAAATTCATTCTTTTTGCATAAAAAATGATTATCTAGTTCGTGTATTCCGCAAGAAAAACCATGTGGTATCCTGCCAGTAACAAAATCCTCAACATCTTTGTTTATGGTTTCGGGTTTAATAATAAATTTACTGTAGTCAAAATCGTTATTATCTTCTAAAAAATCTTCTGGCTTATCTATATTAAACATTAGCTTCTGCGGTGTAAGGTTGTGTTAATCATTTCATTTAATTTTCTAGTAACATATTCTAAAGAAAAAGTTTCTTTAAATCTTATTCTGTCTTTAATTATTTCATCAGCTTCTTTTGTATTAAAATTCTTTTCGGTTAATCTATTTAATTGATTAGCGCAAAGGTCATCGTAAAAGGCTTTATAATACAAATCTAAGGGTTTTCCTAATTGGTTTGACAATCTTTCAAAAATAAAACTATTAAATACAGTTGTTTCATTTTCTCTAATTTGCCCTACTAATTCCATAATATACAATTTAGCAAATAATTGGTTGTTATAGATAGTTTTATCTTCCACCCTATTAATATACCCTAATAAACTTTTAAGTGCGTTAAAATCGCTCTCATCTACCTCTATCGTTCTATACTTGCCGTTTTTCATTGGTGAAAGTTTGTATATTAGTCTTTTACCCGCATTTTTAACGTCCCAGTATTCTTTTGAGTACTTTATTTTTTGTTCGTTTTCCATTTTAAAAATATCTTATTTCATCTTGTTTAGGGTAAACTTTTACTATCGCTGGTTGTTTACGTAGCCAACTTGGAAAATGTTGCTGAAAGTCTTTTTTGTTATTATGTATTTTTTTAGATTGGTCTAAGCTGTTTAGAAATAAACCTAAATACTTTTTTAAAGTTAAAGAACGTACTTCTTGATTGTCTAGGTTTAAAAACTCTTTACAAATAGATTCTATAAAAATAGTGTCTTTGAAAAGTTGATTAGCGTAAACTTTATATTTTTCTCGATATTCTAAAAAAATGTTGTTGACGGCTTCTTCTACGTCTTGTTCTTTTACTTTCTCTTTCTCTTCTACTTGTAGGGTAGGGGATAAAGTTTTTTTATTTACCCCTACAGTAGGGGTGTAAATTTTACTATCTAAGGGGTTTAAAGTTGTTTTAGTTTTATCTTCGTAACCTTTTACCTGAGAATCTATGCTATTAGTTTGTGATATGTACGCAAACTTAGCCATGCCTTTTAATTCTGTAGGTTTTACCCCCATAAATTGACGTTCTAATAATGCATCCATAAAAGCAGCTTTATCATCATTATTTTCTAGTTCGTTATAAACATCAAAATAAGAACGAAAGAAGTTAAACCCTTTTCTTTTTGTTAGTTTCATGTTATTTTTTAATTGTGTTAATATCTATTGCTAAACCTTTTTCAATTAATCCAAAAACGTCAAAGTGATTTTTAAATAATGACTGCCAAAACTCATAAGAAAAGTTACAAGTTAAAAATGATTCACAATCTAATTCAGATAAATGCTCTATGCTTTCATAATCAATTTGATTTTTATAAACATTTTCAAATTCATTTTTTAATAAATCCGATAAAGGTCTTAGTATTGGTTTAATAGTCCAAATTTGAGCATAGATTTCTCTTGTTTTTTCTGTTTCACTATTACAGCTATTACAACATTTTAAATCTCCATTACAAACTAAAGTTGCGTAATAATGATGTTCTTTTTCTTTTGTTAATGCCTTTAATAAAATATCTTTACTTTTCGTTGATATATTATCATTACTTATTTTTAATCCATAAGGTAAATAAGGTGCTAAGTGTTTTAATTCTAATTTCATAATCTTTAAATTTTGTGTATTAAAAAACCCTTAACGCTTCGGGAGGTGCAATTCCGTCAGCATTAAAGGTTATATATTTTATAATTTGCTACCATGTTGCACCACGTAGCCGAGGCAAATATAAAACAATTATTTGGATAATTCTAATTTTATTTTCTCTAAATACAAAATTAAATCCATTGCTTCCTCTTGTGCGTGGTTTATCCAATCTAAAGAACTTAAATCTGTTCTATTTAAAGTTGTACCGTATTTTTCTATTCCTACCGCAGAACGTGTTAAAAATGAGTTTACAACGCTTTCTACTATCTTATCTTCTAATCCTACTTTCATTATATCTTAGTTAAAGTTAATATACATTTATTTTCTAATCCTTTTTTAACATTTACGCAAATTTGCCTATTGTCTTTATCTTGTTCAAATAGTTTATCTTCTATTATTTTACAGTAATGAAAAACGTTTATAGTATCTAGTTTAGTACCTATAAATTCAAACTCAAAATTAAGCGAATAACCGCCTTTAAAAGTTTCTTTGGTAGCAGAATATACTAATAGTCTTAAAGTGTCTTTAAACTTCTTTTGTGTTGCCCAGTGTTGGTTTTTATACTTGTTAAAAGATAATTTTGTAAGGTCTTTTATTTCAATTTGCATAAGGTCTATATTTTTTTATTTCTTTTTCAAACCATTTCTCCTCAAACTTTACACCGTTATTGTATAAAAAAAGTCTATGTTCAAGTAGTAAGAAAGCCATTTTATGTTTAATTTCTCCTAGTTCTGCGTGCTTTTCTCTAGTTAATAACATTAAGTTTTCTATTCTGTTTTCCCTATTTACAATGTGGTGTATATCTACTCCTTTGCTTCCTGTAATTTCGCAAGGCATAAAGTCGCACTCATCGTAACCAAAAGCATCCATATAAATTTTAGTGTGTTTTTTCATTACCGATATTTTTATTTATAGGTTTTTAACCCGTTATTTAAAGTTTGTTTATTTCTTGTATTACATTAATATAATATACTCTTTTAATAGTTTGCTCAGTTGTGTTATTTATTAAAGGTATTGAATCTAATATTTTATTTGCACAAATTAATGCGCATTGTTTAGCTTCAAAAACACCTAAATCATCTTGATATCGTTCCTTTCTATTTACTTCTATAAAACTATCTACTAAATCTTTTGCTTCTTGTTTTTCGTTCATTATAAATATTCTTTATTGTTATTAATTTGCTTATCAATGTTAAATTTATTCGTTCTGTACTCTTCTGCATCTGGTATGTACAATTCGTTTTGCGCTGCGTAATTTCTAATCCATTCTACAAACTCGCTACATTCTTTGTTGTCTAGTTTTTTGGTTTCTTTTAAGAACTTTATATTATTCTTTTCGTAAATCATAAAATGACATTTACGCTTTAAAAAAGTCTTAGCCTCTTCTAAAGTATAACCAAAATTTATTGCGTATAGGTTAATGCAAACGTGTAAGTAACTATTTAAACTTATTGTACGCTTTGGTAGTATGCGTTTTAATTCTATCTTAAAACGACTTTTTAACATCGCTTTAAAATATAGTTCAGCTTCTTTTATTTCTTGTTCTATGTTTAAATCTAGTAACATTTATGCGCTTTTAAAACTCTATCAATATTATAATTTAATTTCTTTTGTACATCTTGCGAAATAGTGCTTCTACTTAGTTTAACGTTATTATCGTAGAACTTGTCTAGTATTGGCAACAACAACTCATTAACCTCTTTTAACTTAATGTTAACAGCTTTTGTGATGTCGTTCATTTCTAAAGTGTCATCTTCTATTTCTTGAATGTAAACGTCTGTCAAGATTAGCATTTTAAATAGTTTCTTTTGTATCATCTATTTATAAATTAAACTAAGTGCATGTTCTCTATCGTCTTCTGTAATATAAGAGTTGAAAGATTCCTCAGTAATATATTTGTCAATCCACAATTCCTCCAAATGTTTAAATATTAAATCCTCTTGAGTTTCTGTCAAATCGATATTACTATCAATTTCGTAAAATGAATCATCAATGTTTAACTTGGCTATAATTTCATACTTACCGTTAGTCAATACAATAGAAACCTCCCTATCTTCGTAGCGTTCCGTAACTCTGTTTAATAATTCTTTTAATTTTGTTGTTTTCATAATTACTTTTTAAAATGTTTTTTGGCAAATTTAGTGTACATATCTGTAAAAACCAAATCTTTTTTATAAATCTTTCTATATTTATTTAGAATAACGTAAAAGTTATCGTAAGATATTTCTAAAAACATAGAAACTTTTTTGTAACTTATATTTAATATGTCATAAGCTATAACGCAAAATATAATTTTTTTAATTACTCTTTTTGCATCTATTTCTAAATCTATTAACTCCTTTAAATGTTTAAGTTTTTCCTGCTCTACCTTTAAAAAATTCATTGAAGATTCAAAACTTTGCATACTGTATTCTTTACTGTTTGCTTTTGATGCTCTTTTTTGCTCTTTAATTAAAGATATAATTTTTTCTTTATTACAAGTTGCTGAACCTATTTCACTATAAATGTATTTTAACAATTCATCACTATAATTTTTATTTGTTTGATATTCTAAAACGTCCATTATTCTAAGTATTTATGATTGTGTTTCATTGCATATTCGTCTTTAATCTTGTTAGCTTTCTTGACATTGCTAACCAACTTTTTAAACATTTCATCTTGCTTGTATAGTTGGTTTGTATCTCTTATGATACTATCAGAAATAATGTCAATGTCATTTGGGTAACTTCTAACCCAGTCCATAATAAAATTATAGACTTCGTTAGTTGTTTTAAACGTTAAATTAAACGTGTTTATATCTTCTAGTTTCATTATTTTGTGTATTTACCAAAAGTAAACCTTACTTTATCATTAGTATCTTTACACGCTAAATAATTTAATTTACCATCTGTAAACTGCGAAAACCATTTCCAATCTTTAATCTTTAAACCAAATAACTGTTTAGGTTTATCACTAATCAAATCCCACTCAGAACCTTTTTCTAATCTAATAGATATAATAGGGTAGTCGTATAACTCAATACCTATTCCCCAATTAAAACACGCTCTTTTAAAACTATCACTAGCTAAACCTTTAGCAGCCTCAGCCATAGATTCCGTCCCTGTATCTTCTTTAGAAACCCATTGATGACTATCAGCACACCAAACAGAAACAATACAATTTTTATTATCTCTTTTATGTTTTCTTTGCCATCCTAAAGGAGTACAAACCTCGTTTAATCTATTTATATCTACCCTAGCATCTTTGTAAGCTAATATAGTAGCGTAACCACCTTTGTTAATTGATTGTATTCTAAAGTCAATACTTTCTATTGGTAAAGGTTTTTGTAAATCTTTTAAATTCATAATATTATTTTAAAGGGTTATTAATTGTTAGGTTGTTATCGTAAGGAGTAGTAATAGTTTTAATGTTTCCTTGCTTGTTGTACGTGATTTTAACATCTGTTGGTAATTTAATAGGTTTTAGTATCATTTGATTGCGAATAATAAAAGGGTTAGTAATGCTAATAAATAAATGCCTATAATAATAAAATCTATAGTGTCTTTAATCTCCTGTTTGTTCATCGTTAATAAGGTTTTTAATGGTTTGTAATTCTTTGTTTAAGAACGTGTGGTGTTCTAATGTACCCGTTAAGTCTATTAGTATCTGTAATCGTGCTAATGCTTCTATCATTATATGAATAATTTTATAACATACATAGTTAATATGTAAGATATTGTTAATATTACTGTCCAAGTTATTACTGCGGTTATATTTAATTTTTTCATCTTGTTTATTTTAGATACGCAAATTTAAAACTAAATTAGTTATTAACCAAATGATTTGCACTTTATTTTTAATTTATTTTATTTTAAAAATTTATGTAAAAAAGTTTGTGTGTTTTAAAAAGAGGTTGTAAATTTACCAAAAATAGCAATAAATTATACGTGCTGTTGTTAAAAGTAAAAATTATGGAGGAAGAATTAAACTATTTAAGTGAACGATTACAAATAATTGAAAATAATATACAACGTGATTTAGATTATGGATATGCTGGTGAAAAAATAGATGACCAATTTGAAGAGCATAGACTTTTAGAAAATATTATAAATATGTTAACGATAAATGAATTGCAATAATTTTTATTTTTTACAACTACTATTATAACAATAAAATAAATAAATAAATAAATATGACTAAAAAATCAGAGTTCAGACCAAGACTAAACAGTTTTGAAAATAATTTAATTAATGAGTATAGAAGTAGCAAAGAAACAAGGGTGCTAATTATAGGCGATACACATTGCCCATTTGATTTAGATACCTATTTAGACTTCTTAGTTGATACTTATAATAAATACCAATGTAATAGAGTAGTTCATATAGGGGATGAAGCAGACCATCACTATTCAAGTTACCACGAAACAGACGCCAACGGTATGGGGGGTGGTGATGAGTTGGCTTTCACAAAGAAAAGATTAGCAAGATACTACAAACAATTTCCAGATGTTGATGTAATTATAGGTAATCACAGTAGATTAATAATGCGTAAGGCTCAGTCTGGTGGCATACCTAAAGAATGGATGAGAGATTATAATGATGTTTTAGGTGTTCCAGAATGGAGGTTTCATACAGAAATGGAAATTGATGGTGTACTTTACGCACACGGTGAAGGTGGAAGTGCTAGAGGTAAATGTAAAGGTGATTTGCAATCAGTAGTGCAAGGTCATTTGCATACTCAGTTATACGTGGAATATACTGTAGGTAGAAGAAACAGAGTATTTGGTATGCAAGTTGGTTGCGGAATAGACCACGAACAGTATGCATTTGGTTATGCTAAAGCGGGTAAGAAGCCAGCAATTGGATGCGGTGTTGTTATAGGTGGTAAAGAAGCTATTGTAGTTCCTATGAGGTTAGAAGATTATAAAGAAACTAGATTTAAATAAATAAAGTTTTATTAGGTAGAACCAAAATAAAGTATTAAATTTGACAAACAAAATATAAAAAATGAAAAGAGATATGCAAAGTAGTGATAAGATTAGAGAACACATAGACGAGTTGCAAGGCGACTACATTAGAAGTCCTGATAAAAATTTAGTGCAGCAATTTATAAACTTTTGGGAGCAAAAGTACTGGTTAAAATTAGAAATGGAATTAGAATTAATAAACAATTAAATAAATAAACGATGAGTAAATTAAATAGAAAAAAAGCAATTAAATTAATTGGTAAAGAAACCCCTTTAGTTTTTAGTTTTACTAGTGAAAATATGTACACTTACGAAACGGTAACACCAACAACGGGTGAAGAGTTTTTAGATGATAGTTTTATTTTTACTGTAACTGTTTTTAATAATGAAGGCGGTACTTTTTTTAAATATGAAAAATTAGAGGATTTAATACGTAAATCTAATATAATTAACATAGCTACAATATCTTTAGGAGGTCAAGTAAAAGTAATATACACACAATTAAATAAATAGATAAAATGGAAGTACAAGGTAAGATTAAGTTAATAGGACAGACAAAAGAATACGGTGCTAAGGGTTTTAAAAAAGCTGAGCTAGTTTTAGACGTAACAGAAAAGGTAGAATATCCGCAGTTTGTTAACGTAGAGTTTACGCAAGATAATACAGACTTGTTAAGCAAACACAAAGTAGGTGACAGCGTTAAAGTATCTGTTAATATTGGAGGTCGTGAATGGATTAATCCGCAAGGTGAAGCAAAGTATTTTAATTCTATTACGGGTTGGAGAATTGAATTATTAGAAGATGATAACGATGTTAAAGTACCAGATTTGCTAGTGCCTCCAAGTAGAAACATAACAGATGAACAAGACGATTTACCATTTTAAATATGAACAACATAAAATTAAAACGAACAAAGAAAGACCACTTTAAACTGTTTTTAAATGGTGTAGACGTAACAGGTGAGCAAGAGAAAAGTATCTTTAGGCACATTATAAGTGTCATAGATACTGAGATAGATAACTAATGAAGTACATTAAAATAAAAAGATATTATAATTTCTATAAACAAAGATACGTTTATCGTGTTTGGGTTTTTGATTATTACTTTGAATTGTAAATTTTTTTTAATCCTTGTAAAATAAATGTGTTTTGCAAGGATTTTTTAATTATATTTGCTTATGGATATACTACACTCTTTAGCTAAAAAAGATAGTCATTGGAGGCAATCAGCCCTTAAAATGGCAGGCAATAAAAACGATGCTGACAACTTAGTACAAGAAATGTATTTACGGATGCATAAGTACACACCTAAAGAATGGAACTACAGCTATGTTTATCTCGTTATGTGGAATATTTTTAAAGATAAAAAGAAATATAGTAAAACCGATTTGGTTTTTTTAGAAGAGGACACGTTCCATTATTTGCTAGAAAACGTAACAATAGCTAATAAAAGTAGTTATAGTGATAGTGATTTAGTTGTTTTAAAAGAGATACATAAATTATCTAAAGAAGAAAAGAAATTACTTTCTCTTAATTACGATTTGTCAATAGGTAAGATAGCAAACAACTTACAGCAATGTAGAATTAAAACTTTTAGAGATTTGACAAGAATACGGAAAAAAGTATTAGGCGAAGATTTAACAGGTTATAAAAACAGAAGATTAAAATATAAAAGATAATGGATTTTAAATATATTAATACAGGCACTAAACCAAATTCTAATGATGCTGATTCTATTAAGTTAGCATTTGAAAAGGTAAACGATAACTTTAAATTATTAATTGATATTAATTTACACGACATAGTTTGGAATGGTTTAGAAGATACTAAGCCTTGCTTTGATAATGTAAATGAAAACTTTAAAATAATTAAGGAATGGAAGAAATAGACATAGAATTTACGCCAGAGATTACAGACGATATTACAAAGGATGAAATTTATAAAACTACGATAGATTTTATCATTAACTACGAGGACGGTATAATCGATTTAAGCGGTTTAAAAGAAATAGAGTTAGCGTTTGCAGAAGAGGAATTTTATCATTACGCAGAAGCAGTTAAAAGAGCGTTAAAAGCTATTAAAGTAATATTTGAATAATCAAGTTTTATCAAGATATGGAACACGGAGGAAAAAGAAACGGAGCTGGTAGAAAGTCTAAGAGTGAGGAACAAGATTTAACTGAAAAGTTAAGTATATTAGAGGCTGATGCTTTTAAGTCTTTAAAGAACGCAATCAAAGAAGAGCAAAGTTGGGCAGTTAAATTGTACTTTGAGTACATGTACGGTAAGCCTAAACAAGTTACTGACATAACAACCAACGGAAACGATATAAATATTTCACCAATTGAATGGGTGGGATAAGAATACATAGAGCGTATGCGCCCTTAATCACTTCTAAGAAAAGATACTTTCTTTTAACTGGTGGGCGTGCGTCTTTGAAGTCTACAACTATACACGATTTTAGTAGCCGTTTAAGCTATGAAAAAGGACACGGGATATTGGTTACTCGTTATACTATGGCATCGGCTGAAAAGTCTATTATACCAGAGTTTGAAAGTTCTATAAAACTAAATGGTAGTTATAGCGATTTCCATAAGTCAGGAAATAAATACACAAACAAACATACAGGTTCTTTTATTTTGTTTAGTGGGATTAAAACCAACTCAGGTGACCAGACAGCAAACTTAAAATCATTAGCTGGCATTACTACTTGGATAATTGACGAGGGCGAAGATTTTGACGATGAGATTGTGTTTGATGATATTGATGATAGTATAAGAGGTAACTGGAATCAAAACAGAGTTATATGGGTACAAAATCCAAGCACTAAGGAGCACTTTATTTATAAGCGATGGATTGAGCAAAGTTTTAAACATATTAATTTAGAAGGTCAGCAAGTAATTGTTTCAAAACATAAAGACGTTGAGGCAATACATACTACATACCATATTGCGGAAAGTATGGGTTATCTTTCTACAAGTTTTTTAAGTAAGGTAAACGATATAAAATTAAACAATCCTAAAAAATACAGACACAAATATCTTGGAGGTTGGCTCGAAAAAGCTGAGGGCGTTGTCTTTGAGAATTGGAGTATAGGAGAATTTAACCCAGATAATTTACAACTTGTTTACGGTCAAGATTACGGGTTTAGTAATGACCCTACAACCTTAGTCGAAGTAGCAATAGATAATAAGAATAAAAAGATATACGCTAAGGAATTACTTTACAAAGCAGGATTACAAACTTCACAAATTGCTGATATAAACGTACAGTATTGCGGTAAGTGTTTAATCGTTGGGGATAGTGCAGAGCCTCGTTTAATATCAGAGCTACAAGCAGTATCTAATATACTACCAGCTAAGAAAGGTCAAGGCTCAATTACTGCGGGCGTAATGATATTACAAGACTACGAGATTATTGTAGAGGCTAAAAGTATAAACTTAATTAAAGAGTTAAACAACCACGTTTACGCTGACAAAGGTTCTAAGACCTACGAAGATAAATGGAATCATTTAATCGATGCCTTGCGTTATGTAGTGTATTATATTTTGAATAACAATAGTTCAAGGGCTGATGTTAGATAAGTAACAATAACACATTTTTGTAGTTATATTATTATGAAAGTTACTTTAATAACACCAACTGATTTAAACGATATTGTAGTAGGTCAACACCAAGCTATTCAAGAACTTTTAAAGAATGAAGATTTAAAAGGTAGTGAACTTGATGACGAGATATTAAAGATAGTTTTAAACTTTGATAATGTTGAAGGTATTAGCGCGAAGGATAAAAACGAACTTATTAAAGATATTGATTTAGCATTAAAGAAACAAGGAGAGTTTAAGCAAACGTTTGTTTTAAATGGTATTGAGTTTGGTTTGATACCTAACTTTGACACGTTAACGAATGGGGAGTATACAGATTTAATTAAATACTCAAATAGTGATGAGGATTTACATAGACTTTTAGCGGTTGCATACAGACCTACAAAGTTTAGAGATACATTTAAAAATTACACGATTGTTAATTACGAGGGTACGGCTTTTAATGCTGATAGAATGAAGAAACTTCCTATGAGTATCGCTCACGGTGTAGTGGGTTTTTTTTTGAATGGTTGGAACGATTTAAAGAATCATATTCTGATGTCTATGGAGGTGGGACAAGCGAAGGTGTAGACGCATTAAACTACTTTGAAAAGTGGGGATACTATGCTACTATATTTGATTTAGCAGGCGGGGATTTATTTAAAATTGACAGATTACTAAAAGAAAGTGTACACAAAACTCATGTAGTATTAGCGTGTAGGAATGACACAATGAAATTAAAACATAAAATACAAACACAATTATAATGGCTTTAGGCTTAAATCATTACAGCGAATTATTAAGATACATTAAACAATTGTTAGATGCTGACCCTTTAGTTAACACAGTAACACAAGGAGAATTTGATAAAGTTGATTTAAACAAAATGAACATTTACCCTTTGGCACATATTTACATTGGTGATGGGTCGTTTAGTAATGGTCAAACAATAAACTTTAATGTAAGTATTGGAGCGATGTCTGTACGTGATATAAACAACGAAGTTAACACGGATAAGTTTTGGAATGCAGACAACGAAGTAGATAATTATAACGAAATGTTAGCGATATTAAACAGACTTTGGACTTCTATGTATGTAGATTTTGAGGATGCTGGGATTGTAGCAAGTGAAAACCCTACACTATTAAAACGTTCACAAGATAAAGATAAGAATAAGTTGGAGGGTTGGCAGTTAGAATTTCAGGTTTCAATGCCAAATAGCACTCTTTCATTATGTCAGTAGAAGCAGAACTAAATAGATTTGGTAAGACGGTTGTAAAGGAAGCTAAGACAGCATTAACAAAACAAAATAGAAACGTATCAAAAGAATTATTTAACTCTTTAAAATACGATGTTAAAGTAAGTAAGAATAGTTTTGAAATGTCTATCTATATGGCAGACTATGGTAAGTTTCAAGACCAAGGGGTAAAGGGTAAAAGTAGTTCAGCAAAAGCACCACAGTCTGAGTTTCAATTTGGAAGTGGTACGGGTAAAAAAGGAGGTTTAACAAGTGGAATATTTGAATGGGTAAAGGCAAGAAGATTTCAATTTAGCGACAGAAAGACAGGTAAATTTATGACTTATAAAGCTACAGCTTTTTTAATTAGTAGAAGCATTTACCAAAAAGGAATGAAGCCAACACAATTTATAAGCAAACCATTTAACGCTGCGTTTAAAAACTTTTCAAACGATATAGTAAAGGCATACGGTTTAGAAGTAAACAAATTATTAAGCGATACAATAATATGATATTAGCAAGGTCACCACATTATTTAACAATTGCTTGGACACAAGTAGCATTTGCCACTATTCCAGAAAAATATATTATACAATTATATGTATGGAAGGGGTTAAAGGCAAGTGTTCCTGCTCAACCTACTAGACAACTAGAAAATAAAAACCCTTTAGAACGTGTAGGAACTTCTGACGTAAACATATCTAACTATGTTAAGGATATTTTAACAGTTGGTTTACAAAGTGACACGTCTACAAATGTAATTAATTCAAATAGTTCTGTTTGGGTTAAGAGTCAAGTAATCTATTATATTGGTGGGGTAGCGCAAACGCCTTACTATGTAGTTACTGATTTAGCCATTGATGGTTATGGCTACGGTATTGAGGGAAAGAATACAACTATACCTACAAATAACGCTTTAACTTCTGTGCTAAGTGCTAATGTAAGTAGTACTACAAATTACACGATACCAATTAAAGTTAGTGAAACGGTATCGACAGCAATAAGTGTTATATCATATCCGCTAAACACTCTTAATGATTCTTTTACAATCGCAGCGACAACGAACAGCAACGAATTAATTAAAAACATATTTGTTAAATGCTCAGAAATTGGCACGGATACGAGTATACAAATTAAAAGGAATACAGTATTAATTAAAGAGTTAATTTTAAAAGAAGAGTTTAGATATACACCGATTGATGTTTGGTTTTTAAATAAGTTTGGTCAATTGGATACGCTGGTATTCTTTAAAGAGAAAGTAGAAAGTTTAAGTATTACGTCTGAGAAATATGAAAGTTCAATCGGTCAGCCTATAAACGGAATAAGACAGTTTGAA
>TARA_R110000796_G_scaffold17226_3_pt1 | contig 28073 bp, 26 predicted proteins | sample TARA_R110000796 | Tara Oceans TARA_R110000796 (sample SAMEA4397815) | marine metagenome | biome: Polar Biome; feature: [SRF] surface water layer (ENVO:00010504); material: water (ENVO:00002006), including particulate matter (ENVO:01000060) such as... | depth 5 m
GGTGTAGATATGGATGTGTAGCACAACTTGTAAGTAATAATAATGACATGATAATGATTAACATTTTCATATATTCCAATTCTCTTGTTTCCTACTCTCTAATTCGTAGTCTTCTCCAGAGTCTCCCTCATAGTCTTTAGTTATGTCAATACATTTAGGATTTCCATAATCTTCGTTTAGAATATCAAGCAGTAACTCTTCTGGTTTCTTCTGGTCTTTTATATAAGAGTCGTAGTCAAACAGAAACTCTGTTCCATTCTTTCTTTTTTGCACTCCTATATTACTCCAACCATCTTGATTGATAGGCATTTTATCTAGTCTAATACTTATTACTCTAATTATTGCTTTGCCTTTAGGGATTTTTCTTACTAATCCTTTAATGAAATCTTGTTCTTTAATTTTATACATTGTATTTATTTTAAGTTTTTATTTGTTTGATTTCTTCCTACTTGCTTACCAATATGGTAAACAAAGTAAGACACTATAATAGTTGATATCATAATTGTTTAACTTGATCTTTAAGATCTGATTGTAGACAACCTATATTAGTATTAATTGAGATAAGATAATTAACATATTTATCTCTTTCATCTTGTATTTTTTGTAGAAGAGTTTGTATCTCTTGTTCTTGTTCATAAACTTTTGTATTTAAGTTTATTATTTCCTGATACATCTCTTTATATTCAGAATCCTCATTGTGTTTTATCATAATTATATGTATTGTTTTATACCATTTAAGATGATGTAGTCTACACCCTCTGTTTCTTTAGACATTACTTTATTAAGTATATCTTTAAATTGATCTAATTTTACTCCTGCTCCTTCAGTTAGTTCTAGAGATTTAGATTTAAATTCCTCTATCCATGACTGAGGAACTAGTCTTGATTTGATCATTTTACGTGTATTCTTGTTAAACTCTTTAGAATACTGTAAGATAGTTCCGTTTATTTCTTTTACTTCTTCCATAAACGTTACATAACTATCATACTTTTCTACATTACCATCGTTGAATGATATTGTCATTGTTTCTTTGTCTATTGTAGGACAAAAGTTTTCTTTTATCAACAACTTAGTCTTAACATAGTTGAAGAACTCTGTATTACCACAGTGAAGGGCATACCTTGGGATTTTCTTGAATTTACTCATAGTTTCTATTTATTTAAATTAATATATATTTCTTTATAAACATGTCCTTTAGGTAAGTGTTTACTCACCTTGTCTAGCCATAGTTTATAATCATTGATTATGCTTTCCTCTTTATACTTATCAGGGATAGCCAGTGTATTAACATAGTTGTTAATTAGTGTCGTAAATCTGTTTGGTGCAATTGGTATATCAAATGACCTTGTATATACTTCAATCTTTTGACCAATTCTTGGACGTTTACGTTTAGATATAAATGTATCACTGATTCGTGTACGCTTATCATCTCTAGATTCTGCCAACTGTTTGTCTAAGTTGGACTTTGTTCGTGTTTGCAGATCACTATCGTGATGACATACTCTGCTCTGATGTTTACTCATAATTTTATTTCATAACTGTGATTTGTAGTTTACCTATCATTATTACTCGGTGAATGTACGGATCTAGTATTAGATCTCTTGACGCTGTGTTGATAAATCTGTTCCATGGTAGTTGGCTTGTCCAACTGATTCTTAACTTATTCATAACTTTATAGTTTGAATTTTTGCCTACTCTTAAAAGGATTTTCGGCTTACTCCTATGTGTTTATAATTATTTATTGCCAGACGCTTGACTTTGTCATTTAAAAAGACTAACTTCGTGGCCTCTTATATATAGTATGTTTGCAATCACTTAAATACATTAATTTATAGCTCATTACATAAGTAATCACATTAATATTTATTAATTGATTGATTATCAGTAACTTAAGTAGTAAATACCTAGTAGTTATAGTATAATAGTAGTAAAATAGTGTAGTAGAGACTGTATGCTTCTCTTATTACTTTACAAATATTTTGTACAACAATTGACAATCTGGGTATATTATGCCCTAATAGTTCGTGTTAAACTGTTCGTTATTATGAGCATTGTTAGCTATTACACCAATTCTTTGATTAGTTCTAATTGATACTTACTCTTTTCCTCAAGTAGATGAAAGTTATTCTCTGTTATTATGAGATAATAATTGTTCATTCTTGATTTCATCATTGATAGTTTGTAGCCTTTACGTTTGATCCATGACTCTAGGAGCGTAGTGGATATAACATGTAATGGGATGTCGTCAGTCCTGTTGCTATAGTATATATCTATATTCATAGCAGGCAATACTGAGCTATAACCCATCATGTCATTCCTGTCCTTCCTGATTGAAGGATCTAGTTGATACCGTTTAAGTTTACTCATGATTGATAGTTATTGGTTAGTAGATGACGCCTCACGGCGTTTCGTCCTTATGGACTCGTCAGACCTACTTCTTGATCGTTGATGATAATGCGTTGTAAGAAGACCTAAGAGTATTAACAGTTGCACTCATAGCTAGTGAAGCGTTAGCTACTACGTCTGTTGGGTTCTCTGTATAGAACTTGTTAGCTGCATTAACACCTACGAATGAAGATTGCTTCGCTCTTTGTGCTATAGCTTTGTAGCTAATAGACTTACCGTTGATTGTTACTTTCATAATCGTATAGTATTTATGTTAGTATTATGTAATTTGTGTCAGGTATTACTTTAACCCGTACCCTATGAAAAAATCTAGGAACCCACGGGGCAGCATGGGATAGGGTATGTTTCCCTCTCAACTAAAAAAAATAAAAAAATTTTTCATACCTTTGCTATATGAATACAAAAAAGGAGATGGATCAAGTGATAGAAGATTTGGAGAAAAAGGGTATAAATCAAATAAGTCACATTGCTAATTACAAACAAATTGGTTTAGGGGACGTAGTAGAGAGTACCCTCAAGAAGTTTGGAGTCACTGAAGATAAGTTTAAAAGTTGGTTTAACTTAAAGGAGTGTGACTGTAAGAAAAGGAAAAAGTGGTTAAACAAGATATTTACTTGGCACTATAAAAACTATAAAGGATGAAAATTGTTAAAGTAATAGATTCAATAAATGGACAAATAAAGGTGTATGAAGATGATACTTATACTTTAACAAAAAAATTCAAACATTATAGATCTGTAGTAAATTCAAAAGAAGATTTGTATTATGATTTAGTAGATGCGGGGTTTGTTATCAGTTTAGTTGAATTGCAAATAAGTTCTTCTAAAGAGGACATTTTTTTTATTCTGAATATTAAGATGACTTTTTACAAATAAATTTAGTATTTTTGTAAATTATAAACTAATAAAAATAAAGATTATGGATAAGTGTTACGACAAAGAGGGTAATGTCAGGCCTTGTAATGATATTAAAGGTGAAAACTCAATACAACAAGCAAAAAATAAGATGGTGCATTTATACAAAAAAACAAAAAAAGTAGATATAAAAAAAGGTCCTAAGTTAGATAAAAAAAAGGAAACGAAAACTAACCCAGAGAAGTATTTATACGGAGGAAAATCATCTTATAACCACGGAGGTAGAACTCAACACGACTAAAATATAAAACTATGACTAATAAAGATAAAGATAAAGATAAAAAGAAAAAAGAAAAAGTATTGATAAATGGAAATTTATATAATTCACAAGAAGAGTATCTGAAAGAAATTAGAACTAAAAGAGAGAATCCAAATTTTAAAGCAGATGCATTAAGAAAAAAATTGAATCTTCAATTAAAAGCAGGTGATTCTGGACAACCTATGGGTATACTTAAAAGAGAAACTGTTGTTAACAGATTAGACTCTTTAAATAAAGCAACTCCTATTGTACCTATGAAACATGGAGGTAAAACAAAAGATTTTAGAGGTAACAAACAACACGATTAATGTACTTACTTAGATTAAAAAGAAAAGGAGACGTTTACAAAGACGATGACGGAGTCACTGGAGTCTTGGAGTTTCAAAACGTACTCATCGCAAAAAATCTCGGGCCTGCGGCCCTTAAGTGGGTTGCGTTGATTTATGATTATGATTCACCCTATAGACATTTTATAGAATCAGAAAGAGTTAAAGCTGTATCTTTAGATATATACGGAAACTTTGAATGGGAGGGAAAAGAAAGGAAAGAGATAAAGGCTGCTATTGAGAAATACAAATATTTACAATTTGATCCATTAGACGAACAGTTGTTAGCGTTTAACAGAAAGATAGATCAGTTTACTAACTTTATGAACAAGATGATTATTACACAAGATACTGCTCAAGACATACAAAAAATTATGATTGGTATTGAAAAGATTTTGAAAACAAGACAGACGTTATTAGACGCAATTGAAAAGAGAGGAGAAAGAAAGAAAATTGTTGGAGATAAAGGAATGTCCTTTTTAGAAACTAAATTAGATATAGAACAAAACATTTAATATGGCACTTAAAAGTAAGTACACTAGTTCTCAAAGAAGTACAAAACAAGGATCATATAGATTGTATAAAAAATATAAAGAAGCTATATTGAATGGTGATATGGAATTATCTAATAATATAGGACAAGAAGCTCAAGAAAAATATAAAGAAGACTTTGCTGGTAGATTTCACGGAACAGGAAAATATGGAGAAAAGAAAAGAAAATATATAAAGTATGGGTAAAGTTAAATTTGATCCTCAGAAATATAGACCTATTGTACATAAAGGACATCCTGATATAAATACAGGATCTGTAGCTTATCAAGAGTATTGGGCTAAAGAAATAGATAGATGTAAAAATGGATACAAACCAAAAGGATTAGATAAAATATCTGGTAAGTATTACTTTTACTTAAATTATTATAAAATACTTGGTAATGACGGTACTGATGGAAATCGTAAAAATTTAATATCACCTTGGTATCGTGCTATGGATCATGAATACTTTAATACTATAGAAACATGTAAAGAAGAAGGTAAAGGAATGATTGTTATTAAAGCAAGGGATAAAGGATTTTCTTATATGAACTCTGGAGCTGTTGCTCATGAATATACATTCTATCCTTTTAATGATGTAGGAATTGCTGCTGGATTACAAGCAACTGCAGACGCATTTTTTGATAAAACTAAAAAAGGACTTAACGGTATACATCCAAATTTTAAACACTCATTACTTAAAGATACTGATGGAGTTATGAGATCTGGTTACAAACAAAAAAACAAAGATGGTAAATGGGAAGTAGGAGGTTATCAATCTACAATTATATGTAGAACCATGGATAATCCAGAAGTATTTAAAGGAGAAAGAGTTTCTCTTATGATCTTTGAAGAAGCTGGTGAATTTAAACATCTAAAGAATGCATACATGTCATCTAAAGCATGTTTTATGGATGGAGATATACAATATGGAGTTCCTATAGTCGGAGGTACAGGTGGTGATATACACAAAGCTTCTAAAGATTTTATGGACATGTATTATAATCATGACGCTTATAATCTTATACCTATGTTTATACCTGCTTCAAAAGCTTACTATGGTTTTTTTGATATAGAAACAGGTAAAGAAGATGTTTATGGAGCTGAAAAAAAATTAACAGATGAAAGAGAAGTAATACAAAAATCTGGAGATACTGAAGCGTATAATTTACATTTACAAAATTATCCATTAACTATAGAAGAAGCTTTTTTAAATGCTAAAGGATCAAGATTTGATATAGGTTTATTAAACTCACAAAGAAGTAGAATACTTTCTTCTAAGTATCATGAACAACAAATACAAAGAGGAAATTTACATTGGGAAATAACATCAGAAGGTAGAGAGACTGTTAGATGGGAGCCACATCCTTTAGGTCCTTTTAAAATATTAACACATCCAAAGACAGAATTTAAAGGATTAGATATTGGAGGTATTGATAGTTATGATCAAGATCAAGCTGGAGCTTCTGACTCATTAGGATCTGCTATGATTTATAGAAGATTTTTAAATACAGATGTTGCTAGTGATTATGTAATAGCAGAATATACAGACAGACCTAAGAAAAAAGAAGATTTTTGGGATGGGTGTTTAAAATTAGCAGTGTATTATAATGCTAAGATGTTAGTAGAATATACAAAGATAGGAATTTTAGATTACTTTAAACGTATGAACGCTTTAAAATATTTAAAAGAAAAACCTGAATCTGCTCACGCTCCTGGATCTAAAGTGCGTAACAGATATGGTGTTCACATGAACAAACAAGTAAAAGCTTTAATGGAAGATCATATAGATGATTATATTAGAGACAATGTACAAGATATTTGGTTTCAAGATTTAATTGATGAGTTATCATATTATGGAACAAGAAACACAGATAGAGTTTTTGCTTTTGGTATGTGTCTTTTACATAACATAGATAATTTTAGAATAAGAATAAAAGAACAAGAAAAAGTTGAAGACATAGGATTTAAATATTATAAAACAGGTCGTAATGGTATACCTTACGAAGTAAATTAAAAAAACATGGCAAGAATAAAAAACTTTCCTTCACAATTATTAAGTGAAGATGAAAAAAATCAAGAATGGTGTGAACAAATGATTGATGCTATCATGAACTATTCTACTGGTAGTGATGACTATAAAGCTAGTAGAATATCAGATTTACAAAATTATCAAATATATAATGGTGAAATAAATAGAGAAAGTTTTAAATATGTAACAGAGCAGTATGGTTACGCTTATCCTGCTAGACTTGTAAACTATCCAATCATATCACCTAAAATAGATTTGTTATTAGGTGAAGATTTAAAAAGACCTTTAGATTATAAAGTTTCTACAGTTAACAAAGAAGCTATTGTAAGAAAAGAAGATTACAAAGTTAATTTAATTATGAATACTTTGTTAAAAGACATTAAAGAAGAAATTAAAAAAGAAGTAGGTCAAGAAATTGATATAGAAGGACAAGACTTTCCTGTACCTGAAGATATAGATCATTACATGAGATACAACTATAGAGAAATGATAGAAGAAGTTGCTCAAGATGGATTAGAATATATTGTAGAAAAACAAAGATTAAAAGAATTATTTAAAAATGGTTTTAGAGATTTATTAGTTACTGGTAAGGAATTTTATAAAACTTATGTTAAAGATGGAGATCCTTTTGTAAGAAGAATAGATCCTAGAGCTATTATTTTTGACATGGGTGTTGATTCAGATTTTCTAGATGACTCTCAATGGGTGGGTGAAGAAAGATGGTTAACTACTAATGAAATATTAGATGAGTATAGACATGATCTTGAAAAAGAAGATATAGAAGCAATAACTGCTATGATGCAAATTACAAGTCATGGTGAGTTAGGAGAATATAATTCTGTTGTAGAATGGATTGATTGGAATCAGTCTTCAGGTGTACGTGTGCGTGTAGTGTCTTGTGAATGGAAATCTATAAGAAGAATGAGATTTAAAATTTCAGAAAACAAATATAATCCTGAGAATCCATTTAGAAAACTTTTACCAGATGATTATAAAGAAAGAAAAAGAGATAATATAGAATCAAAGTATATAGATGATATATGGGAAGGAACTAAAATTGGAGGCAAAATACTTGTACAGTGTAGAAGAAAATTTAATCAATCAAGATCTGTAGATGACGCTGGTAAAGCTAAATTATCATATATTGGATGTGTTAAAGGTAACAGTGCTGGACAATCACAATCTATGGTTGCTTTAATGAAAGACATACAAATGTTATATAATATAGTAATGTATCATATAGAGTTAACTATGGCAAGAGCTGGTGGTAAAGCTGTAGTTTATGATGTATCACAAATGCCTGCTAACTTAGGTATGGATATGCAGTCTGTATTGTATCACATAAAAAATGATGGTATTATTCCTATTAACTCAAGAGATGAGGGTAATCAAACTGCTTCATTTAATCAATTCCAACAAGTTGATTTTACATTATCACAATCGGTACAACAATTAATAAACTTAAAATTAATGTTAGAAGAAACTGCAGGATCTGTATCTGGAGTTACTAAACAAAGAGAAGGAGCTGTAGGTCAATATGAATATGTAGGTAATGTACAAAGAGCTGTAGTACAATCTTCTGTTGTAACTGAATCTTGGTTCCACACGCATGTAGAAACTAAAAAAAGAGTTTTTGAAAATTTATGTGATTTAATGAAGTTAGCATGGGCGGGAGGTAAAAAAGCTGCTACTATTTTAGGTGATGGAGCTTATAAGTTTTTAAATGTTATGCCTGATATTTCTTTAAACGACTATGGTATTTATTTAGGTGATGGTGGTAAAGATGAATCTTTAAAAGGTTTAGTAGGTCAATTAGCTCAATCTGCATTACAGTCTGGTCAAATAGATTTTATGAATGTAATTAAAGTATTAAAAGCAGATACAATGACTGAAGCTGAACATATACTTGAAAGAGCTATGGATGAAATGAAAAAATCTCAAGAACAACAACAGCAACAAGCTATGCAACAACAACAAGCTCAGTCTGAAGCTGTAATGGCGGAAAAACAAGCTGATGCAGAATTAGAACAATTGAAATTAGATACTCAAGTTCAGATAACAGAAATGAATAATGAAACTAAAATTAAAGTAGCTGAAATAAACTCTGACGATAAACGTGATATAGAGGACATGAAAGAACGTGGAAGATTAGTTTCTGATTATAGAAATACAGAAAAAGAATCTGATAAAGATGAAGAAGAGAGTCAAGTTGTAGAGTCAGAACCAAATCCTGAAAATACTGAAACATTAGAACAATCATTATTAAATTTAAATAGTTAAAAATTTATTGTATCTTTGTAAAATTAAAAATTAAATAATTATGGAAAACACAGAAGAAAAATCACAATTAGTAGAACAAGTAGAGAGCGTTCAAGAAACAACAGATGAAGTTATTAAACCTTTTGATGCAAATGCTTTTGCAGAAGAAGTTATAGAAAAAGTAGATGATGGTAGTGTAAAGTCTGCAGATCAAACTGAATCTGAAACTGAAGATGGTGAAATGACTTGGGATGATATTACTTTAGAAGAAAAAGAATCTGAAGAAGAAGAAGAAAAAGAAATAGTAGATGAAGATTGGGATGTAGAAGAAAAAGAAGAGTCTGAAGAAGAAACTGATAATAAAGATATTAACTGGCAAGATGTTGGTAAATCTTTAGGATTAAAGACTGGATCAAAAGAAGATTTAATAAACGCTATTAATGAAGCTGTAAATGATTCTAAACAAAAACCACAGCCAGTACAAAGTGATTCTATAAAAATGATTAATGATCTTTTAAAACTTACTGATAGAGAAATTATGACAGAAGAATTAAAGGCAGATGGAATGGATGAGTATGATATAGATGAAACATTAGATAAAATGGAAGACTCTGGAACTTTAAAAAGAGAGTCTGTAAGAATTAAGAAACAACTCAAAAATGCTTTAAAACAAGAAAGTAATCGTATTACTGAATCTAAAGTAAAAGAAGAAAATTCAAGAGTTGAAGCTTTATCACAAAATAAACAAGATTTACAAAAACACTTAAAAGGTGTAGACACTTATTTTGGAGGTAAGGTAAGTGGTACAGATAAAAAAGATTTATACAAATACATTACGTCAGGAAATTTTAATGATGAAATATATGATTCACACGAAAATGTAGCTGAAGTTGCATGGATGTGGAAAAATAAAGAAAAAATAAAAAAGATATTATTTAGTGAAGGTTTTGAAAAGGGCAAAGCCCATATATTCAATAAAATTACTTCACCGAGTACTAACCGCGCAAACCGACCAAATACAAAAATTAAAACTGGAAAGTTTGACGCATCCGAGTTTATGAAAGAGTAGAAACATATTGGCAAAGCCATTTAGATTCTCAATTTTTTAAACTCACTTATATAACTAGCACGAGGTTAGTTATATGTTTAATTAATAAATTTTAAAAAAATGGCACAAATATATGCTGGTACTTTTGGTAGTGGAACGCTTCCTGAGAACTCATTAAACACAGCTTTAATGCAGTACCCAGAGATTGCAAGAACACTAGTAAAACAATACCCAAGATACTCTGCAACATACTTACTTGAAAGAACAGGTAGATATGCAACAGAAAAAGTCCTAGGCGATAACTCTTTTGAGTGGAAAGTATTAGGACGTTACAACAAACCAACTTACATGATTGGTGGTAGTTCTGCAACACAAACTGGAGCTTTATCAGCTACAGCAAATGGAGCTACTGATGGAACTATCGTTTATGTATTGGGAGATAACACTACAGCTACTTATGTAGGTAATTTCTTAAGAAAATTTGATATGATTAGATTTCAATCTGGAGCTACTGCTTTAGTATTAGAAGATCCTTCTTTAAATACAACTGCTTCTGGAGCTGCAACTGATTATCAAATTAAATTACAAATGATTATACCAACAGGTGGTCAAGCTTTAACAGATGCTGATGTAGCTGCTGGTTCAATAGTTGCTTCTATTGGTTCTGCTTTTCCTAATGGATCTGATGGAGCTGACGTAGGAGAAAACTACGTATTACCTGAAACACATAAGAACTATCTTACTACAATGAGAAAGAAAACTTCTATTACAGGTAAAGACGCAACTGACGTTACTTGGATAGAAAACAATGGTAGTAGATTATGGTACTTTACAAGAGAACAAATGTTAATGGACGAGTTCATGTATCAACAAGAACTTCAAAGATGGTATGGTAGAAGAACTATTACAAACAATCCTTCATCTTATGTAACTGCTCCAACTACTAATGCTATTGGTACTTCTGGTACTACTGCTGCTGGTATTATTACTGGTGATGGTTTATTAGCTCAAATTGACTCTTCTAACCAAGCTACTTATTCTGCTGGTTCTTTAACTGAAGATATTCTTACTGAGTTTATTGGTAAATTATCTTTAAATGCTACTGCTTCTGAAGGTAACGAGTGGGTTGTATTCACTGGTACTGAAGGTAGAATTGCATTTCACAAAGCTATGAAAGACCTTATTGTTGCTCCTTCTGGATCAATGACTGGTGGTACTATGGCTGGAACTAAGGGTGATGTTCATTTAGGAGCTAACTTTGCTTCTTATAGTGCATTAGGTAACAAAATTACTGTTGCTTACTGTCCTGTATTTGACGATCCAAACATACACTCTTCTGCTGGTGGAACTAATCCTTTCGGTGATACTAGACTTAAAGAGTCTTCTAAAATGGTATTCCTTGACTTTGGTAAAACGTCTGGTGTTTCTAACATTGACTTAATTACTAAAGGAGCTGATGGTATCAATAGAAGCTTCATTAAGAAGTATGTTGCTGGTATGATTAACCCTTATGACAAAAACTCTATGATGGCTGCTAACGCAGACGATAAGTTTGAATGTCATATTATGTCTGAATCTGGAATTGTAGTTAGAAACCCACTATCTTGTGGTATTCTTTCTGTAGCTTAATTAATTTAATAATTTGATAGAGGGAGGTTTCGGCCTCCTAATATCGCTAAAAAAAAAAAAAATGGCAAATTATTTAGACTTATCAAATAAATCCTCAGAAGCTGGGCAAGGTAGACTTCCTAAGTTTAGAGGTGAAATCGGGAATATATCTGCAATTACCGCTGCTACTACTTTATATGATTATAATAGTGGTAGTTATTATACTATACAACAAGCTAGTGCTTTTACTATTGCTTTACCTTTAGCTACAGTTAAGGCTGGTATGGAATTTACTTTCATACTAACTGCATCTGCTGCTAACGCTGTAAAGATTAATGGAGGTGCTTCTAATGCTGTAAAAGGTGCTAGTATGGATGTATCAGCAGCTATTAATGCTGTTGACAATAACATGGTACAATTTGTAGCAAGTGGTGTAGTGGGTAGTCGTATTCATTTAATCAGTGATGGTAGCAATTGGCTATGTCAAGCTGTGGATATGGGTACAAATAAAATTATGGGTACAAACTCGTAATAACAAATAACTGGTATTTGTGAATAGATAGCCTATGCGCATGAATACCTCAAATAATAACTAAGTAAAGGGGGGTAAAAAATAAAAACCCCCTAATACTACAAAACAAATAAAAAAATGGCTTTAAAATTTAGTTTTAACAAATTAAGAACAGCTGTATCTGGTTTTCTAGGTGGTACAGACTCTTCTGGATCTTCTCTTGCCGTAGGAGAAGAAGCAATTTATGTACCTAGAATGCGTTCAGCTGCTATCATAGAAGTATGTAATGCTGCAAGAACATTAACTGCTGAAGACTCTGGTAAATGCTTCGTTATTTCAGATTCATCAGCTGATGCTTTTACAATTACTCTACCTCCTATCGCTACTGCGGAAGAAGGTATGTGGTTTAGATTCGCAATTACTGAAAGCACTTTAGCTGAGGTAGTTACAATTACTGCTGGTTCTGCAATTATTGCAGGTCCTTTTAAGGATGCTGGTGGTGATGTAGGAGCTGGTACTGCTGGGACAGAGAAGACTAATTTAGTATGGGGAACTTCCGCTGAAATAGGTGATAATGTTGAACTTCTATTCGTAGGAGGATATTATGTTATCATGTCAGGTGGATCTTCTATTAGTGGAGCTTTAACAACTACGTAGTAATAAATTTTTGGATAATGAGGGGGCTTAGTCCCCCTCAAATCCTTATATTTGCATAATGAAAAAAACATACGCATATTGTAAAGACGCTGGTAAGGTGGTAGAGACTACTGGTAAACAAAAAGAATTAAAAGAAAAACGTTTTCATATAGGAGGACAGTCAGGTTTTAAATGGAAGACAACATCACAAAATAAAACTTGGATAGAAAACGGTGAAATAAGAAAGTATAAAGAAGGTAAAAGAATTACAGAATAAGAAAGTATTAATTTAAAATAAAAAAAATGAGACATATTGTATTGATTAAATCAGCAAATCCAAGTAAGTTTAACTATGTAAAGTTTGGTACTTACAAAAATGAAAGAGGTGTTATACAAGAACTTGTAGATCCAAATGGAATTACATTAACAGGTTTTGAAATGACACAACCAGTTCTATCTTTAGATATTAAAGACGAGGACAGTAAAAGAGTTTATGATTTTCTAATGAAACATCCACTAGTACTTGCTGGTAAATTTATAATAGAAGATTTAAGAGCTAATGAAGAGAAAAGTGCAGAGTCTGCTATACAAACAGCTGACGCTGTAGTAATAGCTTCTAAATTAAACACAAAAGAATATAGAGACATGGCAAGGTTACTTGGTATTAGTTTAGATTTTGACGATCATTTATTAAAAGCTAAAATTATACAATCTGCAAGTTCAGCTCCAGCTAGGTTCTTAGAGATATATAATGATGAAGAAAAAGATTACAAAATATTTATGAAGAATGCTACAGAGTCAAAACACATACACTTTATGAATGGTGTTTGGAAGTATGGTTCTAATACAATAGGATTAACTATTGACCAATCTATTGCTTGGTTTAAAGATAACCCAGATGTATATGCATTAATAAAACAAGACTTGAGAGGTGGTACAACAAAAGCAAAAGAAGAAATTAAATCAGAAATCAAAAAAGAAGTAAAGGGAGGAAATTCAAAACTGAGTAAAATCCTAAATGATAATGAATAATGGCCAATTTAACTACTGCTACAGCAATAACTCTTGCGAGATTATTACTAGATAAAGCAGAGTCACCGTACTATACCGATGCTGAAATAACTTTATTTTTAGAGTTAGGTATAAAAGAGTTTATAAATGAAAACTATAAGAAGTTTGAAATAAATCAAGCTACTAGGGATAACCTACGTACTATAGTTAAAACATCAACAAACCTAACACAAGCTATTCCAGATCAATTTAATATAGCGTCATTGTCTGATTATAGACATTTTTTATCATTTGAAATTGTTGTTGGTAGTAGAGTTGAATATGTAAAAATAGTACAATTAGATGATTACTTAGCAATTAAAAAAGATCCTTTTAACAAACCTTCTGAATCTAATGTAATAGGAGTGATGGAAGATAATAAAATAAAAGTTTATAAAGACAATCCAAATACTATTAATTCACATGTATTAACTTATTTATCTTGGAACGAATCAAGTGATAATATTGCAAGCTTACCAGATCATACTCATGAAGATATAGTAAATATTACTGTAAGAAAGCTTATGGGATCTGTAAAGGATGAGTCTTATAAATCTCAAGCTGCAGAAGAACTTAAAAATAAAATATAATGGCTACATTAAACGAAATAGCATATAACATATTAAATATAGCTAGAAGTGGTAGGTCTAGTGATGATGATACTTTATCTTTAAATCAAATAAAACATTGGATACATTACTATAGAGGATCTTTATTACAAAAATATACAAGTAATGGTAGAAAAATACATCCTAATTGTTTACAAGTTTTAATTGCTCCTGTTGTAGATGATGAATGTGGTAATGGTAGAATAGATCAAGTTCCTGATGTAATGTCTTTTTCTGGTCAAAGAGCGATAGAACGTATAGAAGTTTGTGATGGAAATGGATGGGCTTTTCCCAGTGAAATAATAAAAAATAGTGCAGAAGAAATTATAATATATGTTTTTTATGATACAACTTCTTTAGGTTTAGAAGCTATAAAAGATACTTATAACGGTATAGTAGATTGGATTAATACTCAAAAATATAATATAGATAATCCACAATTAGGATTAGAAGGTCATAAAGTTAAAATAGCTTACCATACAGCTTGTACAAGTGAAAGATGGTTAGATTGGGGTACTGTTCCATTAACTGGAATATTTAATAACGCTTGTGATAGTGGAGGAGCAGGTACAGGTCATTGTGGTGGTTTAGATTTATCTGTTTCTCTTGGGTCTGGAACTTCATATATAACTCAAGGTGGTATTGAATCAGGAAGTTTAGGTGGTTATGGAAATATTGCTGCTTCAGGTACAACTGCAGATTGTTCAAAACAAGCAACTCATACTGGTGGTGGAGTAGCAGACGCTATTGATGTAAATAGAAATGGATACTCACAAGTTTTTAGAGTTCAAGATTGGGTACAAAACGGACCCGATGTATCACTAAACAATCCTGCGAATACAATTGCTACTGGATATAGTGGAAATTTAGTATATAACGAACCTCCAAAAAAAGCTACTTACTATGACGGAACAGATTCTTTTGAACAATCTACTGGAAATAATGAAAGAGTAATTTCAGGAAGTTCTAGTGCATCTGGTTTTGCTATTGTAAGTGAACTTATAAATGGAACATGGGTACAAGTAGGTAGTACTATAACAGGAGCTGTAGATGACTATACAGGAAGATCAGTAGATATTAGTAAAGATGGAGATATTATTGTAGTTGCATCTCCTCAAATATCAAAAGCTACAGACAGAGGATATGTTAAAGTTTACAAATATTTTGCAGCAAATATAAACGATTGGATACAATTAGGAACTACTATAGTAGGACAAGCAGGTGCAGATAGGTTTGGTGATTCTGTATCTATTAGTAAAGATGGTTATAGAGTAGCTATATCAGCTCCAGGACATGATGGTAATATTGGTACTGTACAGATATATGAATACGATCTTTATACAAGCTCACCTGATTGGGTACAAATGGGATCAGATGTAGACGGAGATGTTACAAATAATTATAGTGGAGGTCAAGGGTATAACAATACAATTTCTTTAGCTGGATATGATCCTACTAATACTAAATGGGGAACAACTTTAGTAATAGGGCATCCTGGTACTACAAATGGTACAGTAAGAATATTTGTTTGGAACGGAAGTAGTTGGAATCAATCTGGACCATCCTTACAAGGACAAACTTCTGGTAATCAATTTGGATTTTCTTTAGCATTAAATACAAAGGCAACTAGAATGATTGTAGGAGCTCCATATAATGCTGGAGGAGGATCTGCTAGAGGTGAAGCTTATGTATATGAAAATCAATCTGGAGTTTGGACACAAGTAGGATCAGATTTAGCAGGAGAAGCTGATAATGATGCATTTGGATCTAGTGTTGATATAGATGAAGATGGAAATCACGTTATAGTAGGAGCTAGGGGTAACGCTGGAGGAGGGACTAACAGAGGTCATGCAAGAGTATATTTATGGAATAACAGTTCTGTTGATTGGGTTCAAAGAGGTCTTGATATTGACGGAGAAGATGATAATGATAATGCTTTTGCTGTATCTATTACAGACGATGGTTATTTAGTAGCTTTAGGATCTCCTGAAAATGATGATAATGGTACAAACTCAGGATACACAAAAATTTATAAATATTGGTGTGGTGAGTTTAGATTAATTGGTAGTGAAATTAATGGATCTACAGGACAAGCCTTAGGACATAATGTTTCTCTTTCTAATAAATCAAGTAAAGACACAGTAGTTTTTTATGATACAGAACCAGGAACCTATGCAGTAAACTATGGTACACATACTTCTCCAGCATTAGTAGATTCTCCTAATTCTAACGATTGGACGTTAAACAGTACTAGTTCTACAAATAGAAGATTAGGAATTAGTACAATACAAGGTTTTGGTCCTCCACCAATAGCATCATCTGATGACAATGTTCTTGTTTTAATATTTGCTGATGAAGCTTCAGATGCAGATACCTCAGGTGCTAGTGAACATGGTGGTCCTTATCATACTAATTTTTTACCTGGTGGAAATACTAATTTTGTTACTAATACAAATGTATATCGTCCCCCTAACTTACCTACTGATACAGGACAACCAGTAATTATGGACGCAACATTAAATGGATATTTTAATTCTGTTAAAGCAGGAAACGTAACTATTGGAGCTGTTTCATACATTAGTTCTACTCTTAATGTTTGGAGATTTGCTACTGATAATAATAACGCAGCTGTAACTGGTACAAACGCACGTGATCTAACATCATATACTAGTCAAAACACTGCATTAACTGGATATTTTAATAATGTTACAATTCAAGATGTTCAACCTTCACAATGTTGGAAAGCAGATTGGATGCATCATGTAGAAAAATTAGCTCTTCATGATGGACTTTATAGAGCTTATTTATACCCAACAAGAAAAAACAACCCAGGGAATCAATTACAATACAATGTTCCTTTTGCTTTACATACTGCTGGAGCTATAAGTAGTGGTAATCAACCTATACCAGATGGTACGTTTACAAATGATGGATCAGTTGGTACAGTTCCTTATTCTCAAGTAACTGATTTATCTGCTTTATACTATGTTAATCCATATTACACTTCTGGATACGGAGCCTTAGATCAATTTGGATGGTCTTTAAACTATGAAATGGGAGTCTTTAATACACAAAAATTACAAAGTGATCTAGATGATTTATTAAATACTTTTAGTTGGACAGAAACTGTTTTACCTGATAACAGTACAGTAGAATTATGTGATTGTTATGAACATATACCTACAAATATAGACAGACTTAGGTTTCAGCAATTTAACAGGTTTACTCCTGGATTTGCGATAAATGGAGAACGTTTGTATAGATGGTACATAGAACCACAAGGATTTAGATATCATAATAGAGTTTCTATAGTATTACCTGATTGGGATCAAAATTTAGATTTAGCTAAAATATGGGCAGTATTTTCTAATCCTGAAGATATTCCTGGATATGAAGCTGATTTTGAATATCCATTTCCAGATGAATTAATATCACCATTAATAGTAGAAGTTTTAGGAAAAGAATTAAATATGACTTTAACAACTTCTTCAGACATGTTAAATGACGGATCTGGAGTTGCACCAAAAATGACAAGTAAACCTAAACAAAGTGATAAGTAAAAGTTATAAAAATAAATATATACTATTAAGAGAAATATATGATAATATAAATCATAATTTAAAAAATGGTAAAAAAGTTATGACTTATAAAGTTTACTATAGTATTATAAAAAGTTTTTTTAATAAACTAATTAAAGAAGTTGTTACGAATATGAATTTAGTTCACTTACCTAATGGTCTAGGATATGTATATTTAGATAAAAGACCACACAATAGAGCTTTTCATATAAGAGTTGATATAGAAGAAACTAATAAAACAGGAGAATTAGTAAAATACAAAGTACCAATATTAGATGATTATTATCATAAACTCGTTTGGAATAAATCTGCAAGATTAGTAGGATCTAAAATTCTACCTCTTAGTATATTTAAATCTGAAATAAAAAAAATTAAATAATGGCTCAAGCAGATATAAATCCACACACTAGAGTAAGTGTTATGAGAGTAATAGCAAACGCTTCTCGTGATATGGAAATTGAAAATCCACAAAGACACATGGATAAATTTATTGAATGGTCTTTTGAGGCTATGAAATTTATTGGTAGTTACGATACCTTTCCAAGAATGGAAGAAGACTTAGTTATAACAGATAAAAGAGCTGTACTTCCTCCACACATAATTAAAATAATTGATGTAAAAGACCAAGATGGTACATATTGCGAACCAACATCTGCTACATTTAGAGGTAATAAAGAACCTACAGGATCTACTCCAGTTACTGGTAACCCAAATTATACTACTACATTAACAGCAAGTGGTATGAATGGAATGGTATATTCTAATAGATACTATATAGATAACGGTGGATCTCATGATCATAGTTCAGTTCCTGGTAATGTAAGTAGAAATGCTTTTATAAATATTAATCAAGAGGATGGAAAAATAATAACTCTGTCATATTTTTTCTTACCAATAGACGAAGATGGATTTCCCTTAATTAAAGAAGGTCATCAAGAAGCTATTGCAGCGTTTTTAATGTGGAAATATAAAGCTATTGAATACTACGCAGGTAAGGTACCACAATATATATATAAAGACTTAGAACAGAGATGGCATTGGTTGTGTGCTCAAACACGTGGTAATGATAATATGCCTACTAAAAACGAATGGGAAAGAATAGGAGCGATATGGAACTCTATGATTCCTATTAAAACAAATAATGGTTTACAAGGATTTTAATAAATGGAAGGAAAAAGTTTAGTTTTTACAAAAGGTATGCATGCTGATAATGATCCTAGGTATCAACCTGAAGGAACATATCGTGATGCAGAAAATGTTAAATTAGTTTCTAGAGATGGAAATACATATACTATAGAAAACGTTGAAGGAACAAGATTTACTTTAGATATACCTTGTGCTAGTAACGCGCATGTATTACAGTTAAATACATCAGGTAGTACAAATAACTTAATAATTGATAGACCTTATCAATTTACTATACACTATACAGATTTTGATATTAATGGAACTCAAGGAGTTGATCGTTCTTTTGTAGTGCCTACTGTAGCAGTATCAGGAGTTGATTATTATCCTTTTGATAATACTCAGGGTATGTGCGAAATGTTTGCAAATGAAATAAATGCAATTAAAACAAATAACAATAATGCTACTGGTCAACAAATCTTTACAGCTCATCAAAATGGAACAGAGGTAGTTATTAAACCAGAAGAAATATTAGATACTACTGGACTCGGTACTGGTAATCATGGCGTTATATTAAGTTTTGGTGCAGTACCTGGATCTGCAACTGGTGGTATAACAAATGGTTTTTCTCATAATACTGGTACTGTAGCTTCTCCTACAAATGTAGATGTATTTGGTACAAATGATTCTAATGGTAATGATACTGAAATTACTGTTCCAGTATTTCATTATACAAGATTTCAAGATCCATTAACTACTAATACGTCAGCTCCCATGTGTGATTTAAGTATTATAGGTCACTATTCTTTTTTAAATACTTTGTATTTGTTTACTTACGACTCAAATTGGACATCGGGGTCTCCTTATTTATCTACTTCAAATGGTCAAATATGGCAAATAGAATTTGATAACGCTGGTAGAGTTATATCTACAGACTTAAAATATAATAATGCTTTAGAATTTGATAAATCAAGAAAATTAATTGTAGAAGGTATTATAGAAAATGATTGTATAACAAGATTATATTGGACAGATAACTTTAACCCAATTAGATCTTTAAATTTAACAGACCCAAATCATTTTGCTTTTAGTTTAGATGATTTAAAAATGTCACCCGAAACATCAATGGATAGACCTATACTAAAACGTGTAGGAGGAGGAGGAAATTTAGAGGTAGGTATGTATCAAGTAGCATATAAGTTAATAACAAAAGGAGGGGCAAAAAGTAGTTTATCTCCTATGTCACAATTAATAAGTATTGCTTCTGGTGATATTCAAAATAATCATCTAGTTAATAATGGTAGTGGTACAGGTAAAGCTGATCAAGGAACAATAACAAGTAAAAGTTTTGATGTAGAAGTTCAGTATATAGATATTGATTTTGATGAGATAGAGTTTTATGTTTTAGTTTTTGAAACGTATAATTCAGCTCCAACTAAGATAATGAAAAGTAATACATTTTCTATACCTGGTAATACTTTTATTTTTACACATACTAATAATAATTTAATAGATGTAGACTTAGCTGAAATATTAGTTGATGGTAATACATTTGATACAGCAAAAGATATTGCAGTAAAAGACAATAGGTTATTTGCAGCAAACTTATCAATATCTGCAAAAGATTTAAGTACATTTGACACTGAAGTATATAGATGGAAACCAGTAGATGTCAAACCTACAGAAAATGTTACTACTTGGGATAATCTTGATTTTACTTCTGGAGGTACACTTCCTAATGGTATAAAAACAAAAAATCCTGCAATTACAAGTGATTATAAGTATTTACCTTTTGCTGTAAAAGATAGAAGTAATAATGATCAATTAGTACAAGGAGCGCAAACAAAATATTTTGATTCAACAAATGGAGGTGTTAGAATTACTTTTCAAACAGAAAGTAGAATAGTAGATACAGAAACTCAATATAGTTATTTTCAAAATAAAACATTTTATGGTAATAATCCAAAAGCACCTTATGGAGATGCAGGATATCCTGTAGGTATACAAAGATATTTTAAAGATGGATCTGGAAGTTCTGAAAATAATAAATTTGTAGAAAAAAATGATACTAACACTTCATTTAATTCAGCTATTGATGATCATACAGATAATATAAATACTTTTTATCAAAGTGAAGGATATGACGGAAATCAAAATCCATATATAGCTTATGATAGTAGAGGGTATACAAGAGGTGAAACTTATAGATTTGCTATAGCTTTATATGACAATAATAATAAACAAATACAAACTAGATATATTGGTGATATAACCATGCCAGAACATTCTGATCAACAATGGAAATTTTTTGGTGATGATAAAAAACAAATAAATGATATAAATACAGTACATTGGAGTGACTTTGGAACTACACCTTCTACTGCATATACATCACCAAATACTGTTAGTTCTGGATATAATATATATGATAATGATTCTGCTAATAGAGTAGTTACAAAAAATATTTATGCAGAAGATTTTCGTTTATCTTATGTTAAAGGAGGAAGAAACCCATATAATGATTATGAAAATCATACAAGTGTAGCTGTTGGTATGAATGCAGCAAGTTTTCCATTTTGGAAACCAGCAGCATCTGCAAGTCATGCTAGTATAAATGAAGTTCCTTTACAAAACAATAGTGATTATAGATATCCTAATGGAGGTTCTGGTTCTGTTACAGGAGATAAAACATACGGAGTTCCAAACTTTAATCATTATGTACAAGATTTACATTTAAGATTTGAAATAATTATACCAAAATCATTAAAAAATATTATAGGTGGTTATAAAATAGTTAGAGTAAAAAGAGAACAAAAAGATAAAACTATTATTGGTCAAGGAATTTTAACTCAATCTTTTTGGGCTCAAGATATTGTAGACTCTAGTGATGGTATTGGACTAGGATTTGATAGTGATTCATTAGGTGGTGGTAATTGGCATGGGGGTCATGATGATATGGAAAATCTAGATCAAAATAGAGAAGATTGGACTACAAAAATAGATGAAAGATATATACCTTTTTGTAATCCATTTCATCGTCAAGTAAATAGTGTGGGTCCATTAGTAAAGAACACTCAATCTGCAGGTATTGGAAGGCTTCAAACAGCTTATTCTACATTACCAAATATAGATGACCCTGATATACCTTCTCATAATCTTATACAAGGACAAATGAGTTTATGTGATGGAGGAAACAAAACATCAGGATTTAATAGATATTGGACAATAGATTCACCAGACTTTCAACATATGAGTAATGGATTTGTTAGTCAACCTGGATTAAGTTTAGATATAATTTCAGTTCTTAAACAAGTAGACTCTCAAAGAGTACGTAATTGGGCGTTTGGCAATAATACAGATTTTGGTGGTAATCATAGTCCAGGTGGTCATGTTAATCGTCCAGGAATAGGAACTACACACGGTAGAAGATGGATGCACGATGTTGAATTTAAGAGCAATGGTGAAAGAACTGTAGATGATTCAGCTCCTGAATACTATCACACTAAATATGAAACATACGATACAAAATCTTTCGCTTTTCCAAGAAGTATAGTAAACTTAAGAGGAGGTGGAAGTACTGTACCTACTAATTATAGTGGTATTGCTAATTATTTTTTACAAAAAACATTAAGTTTAAATTCTTCTACTATAGCTGATTATGGACAACAAATATTTCCAAATGGTATAGCTTTTTCTAATAATAATACAGATTACATGTTGTGGAATAATGGAGCTGTGGCTGCACCCTCTATTCCAGCTTTTTGTAGTGCTTGGTTATCACCAACAGGTGCTCTTGATGGTGTACATCTTTCAAATAAATGGAGACAATCTAGTGTAGGTAAATGTGCTAAAACAGTATTTTTAGAAATAGAAGAAATAAATAATGATGACCAAGTTTTAGTAGTTCCTGATTTAGATCGTTTTTATATAAACTCACATGATTTACCTCATATGGGTCCTACTACAGCTACAAGTTTTATTGGTCATCCTTTTGATAAAAGTGAAAGTTTTGTAAATGGACGTGTTCCATATACGTTATTAGCTAATTTAACAAAAGAAGTTGTAAATCAATATGGAGGTAAAAATGAAAGTGCAATAAGTAAAAATAGGTTTATAGAAGTAGGTCATTTTACTTTTGTAAATAAAGGTACAAATATTTCTGAAGTACAAACATCTAAAATTACTGGTGGAGATACTTTTGTTCAATTTTATGCAAAAGAAAAATATAATGGAAGTAGGATAAATAAAGAATCTTTAGATATTGATAACATGGAAGAGTATGAACTACAAGGAGGTAATAATGTAGGTTGGTATTTTCCTGTTGAAACATATGTAAATACAGATTTACTTCATGGTACAAAAAAAATGAGAGATGAAGTTTTTACAAACTATCCAGTAAATGATTTTGACGAATATTATAATACTTATGTAAAAGCTGGTGAAGAAAATAATGATTACAATGAAGTTTATTCTCAAGAGTCAGATGCAAAAAGTCATTTAGTTACATCAGATGAAAATTGTGTTGTTACTAAATTTCCAAACATGGTTGCTTACAGTAATGTAAAAAGTATTGGAGAAACACAATATGACGCTTGGAAGAAATTTGATTTAGCAGACTTTCATGATACAGATGGAGTGCATGGTCCAATAAATAATTTATTTGTTTTAAATGACTATATGTATTTTTTCCAATCACAAGCTGTTGGAATGTTAGAAGTTAATCCAAAAACTATAATACCTACACAAGACGGATCTCAACTATATACTGGATCTGGTGATACAATAGAAAATCATAGTTATATAACTACTAAGTATGGTTCTCAACATCAACATTCTTTAGTTTTAAGTGACACTCATTCATATTTTATAGATGCTATAAATGAAAAAATGTTTTCTTTTGATGGAAAGAAAATTGAATCTATTAGTGATACTAAAGGAATGGCAAATTACATGAAGTCAATATTAAATGGAGGGTCAACAAACAGTGTAATAACATCTTCTCCAAATATTGGTAATTTGTTAATTTCACAAATAAAAGATACTGACACTCCTTTATTATTTAAAGGAATACACGGAGGGTATAACAAAGAAACGGGAGATATTGTTTACACTTTTCATGATCTTTCTAAAGATACATCAACTATATTAAATAAAGGAACATTAGTTTATAACGATAGAATATCAGCTTATACTAGTAAATATTCTGTTAGTCCAAACTATTGGATATCTCACATGCATAGATTGTTTAGTACGGAAAATAAATCATTTACACAAACTAATCAACAACCTACATCTAGTTGGACTCAAAATCAATTACACGAGTGGATGGGAGCTATAGATACAGGTATACCAAAAAGAACACAATTTTATTTAAATAACAATATAGCTAGTGGAGTTACATCATCTTATATAGATGGATTCTTTTTTGAAGCAATTGTAAATGAAAAGCCACACTTACCTAAAATATTTGACAATATAGGGGTTGTTATGACAATGCAAAATTGGCAAAATGTTAATACAACTAATAACGATGTTACTAAATCAGGTTCTGAAATGGTTGGACTATCTGCCGCTTTAGGATATTCTACTACTTTTGAGGAAATAGAAATGTCTACAGAATTAAGTGATTATAGTAATATAGGTGTACATAAAATATTTAACTCTGTTTCTCCAATATTAATGGACCAAAGAGTTCTTTACAGAGAAGGTGTTTTGCATTTTCCAACAAGAGCTGAGTATACATCTACAGATGGAACAAATAGTACATTAGGTAGATTAAGAGGTACTTATATGAAAATCAAGTTTAAATCTACTGATTCTACAAATAAATTTAATATCTTTGCACTTAGGCCAAAGTTCCGTAAATCTTATAAATAATAGTAGATTAAAATATAATTAGATTAGATAAAAATAAAAACAATGGGAAAATTCTTTTACAAAGATAATGGTAAAAACTACAAAAAAGGTGGTAAGCTTAATTACAATAATGGAGGTAAAACTGATGACGATAATCCTGTAGCTACTAGAAATACTAAAACAGATTTTTTTGATCCTAATTTTAATCTAGGTATGAATGTTGTTGGTACTCCTGGATTTAAAGGTAATTTTAATCCAAGACTTAGTATAGGTCCAGACACAAAAATAGGTAATACAAATATACAGGATAAGAGTCAAGGTAGATTTACTGTAGGTCCAAATGCTTCTGTTTCTCAAATGAATAGTGGTATGGGACAAGGATCTCAAACAAGTTCTACAGAACAAAGAGTTAATCTTGGGCTTAGAGGCTCATATCAATCACCTATAGGAAATAAAGGTTTAATAGGTGGTTTAAGTGCTGGTATGGGTGCTGCGTTTGGATATGATAGAGTAGATGATATGACACAAACTCCATATCAAGGTACACAAACGACTAATTTGAAAGATATAAATCAAACAGGATATACAAATGCTCAAGCTTCATTAGGATACTATCCTTCAAATTCTAATTTAGGAGGTAAAGCTTATGTAGGATATGGAAGTCAAGGATCTACAAATCCTGGAACAACGTATGGAGCACAATTTAATGCGGGTCCAGCTACATTTAACATAAATAAAGGTAGTCAAGGATTTGGAGGTGGATTTGGACTTAGTCTTCCTTTGGGAAGTCCTACAAGAAGAGTAAACAATACAGGAGACATGAATTTAGATTATGCTAATGGAGGAGTATTAGATCCTAAATTTATTGAAGCTTACGAAAGATATAATCAAGGTAAAAGACCTCAACAATTTTTTGACGGAGGTCAAGTTGGTGATCATGGAGTTCCTTTTACAGGTGAAACACAAGAACAAAATCTTTTAACTGATGTTAAAGATTACTTTAACTCTGATGAAATGTCTCAATACAAACAAGATTTAGGTAATCAGTTAAAACAACCTTTTCAAACACAACCAGATCCTAATGCTTCTACTACTAGTGTTATAGGAGATTTATTTACAAAAAGTGGAGGTGGTTCTGTAGATACAGGAGGTTCAACATATAATCCAGATATAGATCCTACATCAATAACATCAGAATTTGGAGGATCTAGTGCAGTTAGTAATATTATGGGAAAAATGGGAAAAGCACAAGGATTCGTTGGTGCTGCAAAAGGTGGTTTTGAACTTGGTAAAGATATTGTAGATGGAGGTGACGCTGAAGGTAATCAAAAATATGGTAAAGGAATATTTGCAGGAGCAATGAAAGGTCAGCAAGCTGGAGCTGCTTTTGGTACAACTGGAAGATTGATAGGAGGTGCTGTAGGAGCTCTTGCTGGTGGTGTTGCTACTGCTCAAAACAAAAACGCTTTAGAACAACAAGAAACAGAAGCTTTTAATCAAAAAGCTGCTGGATCAACTAATGATGCTTTGTTAAGTTATTTAAAAGATCAAAATAGTCCTGTGATACAAACTCAAGAAGCTCCTGAAGATGTTATACAAGGTAAACAAGGAATGAAAATAGGAGACAAAAATTCTCATGTAAGTGATGAATCATATCAAAATTTTTCTAACCAATTAAAATCAGGAGAAAATGGACAAAATAAAGGATTTGATAATGAAAGTGGTTTATGGTTTCCTTTTGATGTAGGAATTAATAAAGAACAAAATATTGGTTGGGGTATAAACATGAGCACATTAAGCGCTGCAGATAAAAAAAGATTCTCAAAAGGTGTAAGTACAGAAGAAATAGAAGGTTTGTATAATCAAAGAATATCTAGTCATTTAAATAAATCACAAAAACACATTACTAGTTTAGGAGGTAATTGGGATTCTTTTCCAGATAATGTAAAATTAGCATTAACAGACTTTTCTTATAATTTAGGAAGTTTAAAAAAGTTTCCAAAATTTACACAAGCTATAATTGATAATGATTTAGCAACAGCTAAAAAAGAGTATAAAAGATTCTATACTCAAAATGGGGAAAAAACAGAAATGGTTAATAGAAATGAAGAAATAGATAAAATGATATTTCAAAATGCTAAAGGTAATGGAAAGATCTATAAAGCAGGAGGAATGACAAGTGGAGAATACAATCACGACACTAATCCTTTATCTGTAATAGATTCTGATGGTAATCATACAGGAATGGAATTAACTGGAGGAGAAGGAGTTTATGACGCTAAAGCACAAAAGAAAATTGAATTAGCTATTAAGAAAAAAGATTATAAAAAAGTTGGTAAGATTATTGAATATGAAATCAATGATTGGAAACAAAAAGGAATGTACTCATAATATAATATAATTTATGCCTAAAAAGATAAAAACAAACGGTAAGCCATTAATTAAAGATAAAAATGGAAACTCATTTCCAAAAGTACATAAAGACATGTATACTGCTTTATTAGCTTTAGAAGACTATGGATATTCTGGAGAAGTAAATCCTAGTGGAGGAGCAAGAGATTTTGCTATGAATACTGCAGTATATATATATAACGACAATAGTAATTTTGAAGATGCGGCAACTAAAAAAGCAATAATAGATTATATAAACAAAACAAATAATTTAACAGGTGATGACGCTCTAAAGGTAGATATATCTCGTACTGATTTTAATACATGGGCAGATACACATAGAAAAGAATTAGAACTTTCTGCTAAAGAAATTAAAGCAAGAGGAAAGAAATTAAATCAAAATGATGTAGAAGGAAACCCATCAATGATTCATAAAAGTAAACACTTGACAAGTTCAACTGGTGGAGCTTTAGACATTAGTGATGGAGATGAATTTGAACAATGGTGTAAAAAAACTCCAGAAGGAAAAAAATGGATGAAGGATTTTGGTATAGTTGATTCTTCACATGGTGCGCACATGCACATAGGAGTAAAAAACCCTCAAGATACAGAAGCTGTAAAATTACAAACAGATAATGATGAATTTTTTACAGAAGCAGATAGAATATATAACATAAACAAAGATGAAAATAATTTCATATCTTATGGAGAAGATAATCCATTGCATGATAACAATAAAGATAGAGATGTATTTTTACATGATAATAATACAATATCATCAGAAGAGTTTAATAGTAGAGTAGAAAATGGGTATGATGAAAATGGACAAACGAATAACATTGTAGTTCAAGAAGAAGAAGATGTTGATCCACTACTTACGGAAATAGAAAACACTACGGAAATAGAAGATAATAGTCAGACTACTATAGGTCCTG
>TARA_R110000796_G_scaffold6762_2_pt1 | contig 27659 bp, 21 predicted proteins | sample TARA_R110000796 | Tara Oceans TARA_R110000796 (sample SAMEA4397815) | marine metagenome | biome: Polar Biome; feature: [SRF] surface water layer (ENVO:00010504); material: water (ENVO:00002006), including particulate matter (ENVO:01000060) such as... | depth 5 m
GGCAGAGTGGAGCTTTTCTACTTATGCACGTCCTTTTAAATCTGCATCTTACGCAGATGGCGGTGCAGACAACCAAGTCGCACACCACGCAGTAGAAGAGTGCCTTTGGGCTATGATGGTTGGTAACGCAGGTGCAGGATATACCGTACCTTCTGCCAGTCAAGTATCTGTATGGGCTCAAGGCCTTACACAGGATGGTACAGATTTAGAGATCGATTTTGCTGACTCTAACACGTCTACTTTGGGTACTGCAAACATTTACTTTGTACTTGGTAAAACAGGTGAAACCGCAACTACTTACAAGATTGCAAATTGCTGTATGAACGAAGCATCCATCGAGTTTGATATTGATGGTATTGCTACTATTGCATGGTCTGGTATGGGTACTTTCCTTAGCGAAGCATCTGCCCCAACTGCAACTCGTTATGAAGCAATCGGTTCTACTACTAACTTCATTCGCAACCGTCTAACGCAACTTGTTATGACTACTGCTGATGATCACTTGTTATCAACTGGCGAAAGTGCTGATGGCGATACTGATGCAGAGACTTATGCTCTGACTCTGACGGGTGGTAATATTACTATCTCTAACAACATGACGTTCCTGACTCCTGAGACAATCGGTGTAGTTAACCAGCCTCTTGGTCATGTAACAGGTACTCGTACTATTGGCGGAAGCTTTACTTGTTACCTCAACTCTGCTGCTGACTCTAGCATGGATCTGTTTGAGCGTATCATTGAAGACAGCGACACTATTACTAATAAGTTTGATCTTAACTTTAAAGTTGGTGGCGCAAGTGCTGTTCCTCGTATTGAGTTCAATATGGCAGCGTGTCACTTAGAAGTACCAACACACTCGATTGACGATGTAATCTCTTTGGAAGTGAGTTTCCATGCCCTAGGCACGGACATCAGTTCTACTGACGAGATCGCGATCAAGTATATAGGTGCGTAAAAAAAGTTCTTGACATAGGAGGTTATTTGGACTATACTATGTTAATAGAAAAGTAAAGGGGCTCTTTCTGGGCCCCTTTTGCTATCCGGAGAAAAATGGCTACTTACAATATTCTAAAGGAAGCGGAGGTCTACATTGTTTACTCAGGTTCACGGTATAGATTAGACGTGACGAGTGACCTAAGTTTTAGCCAAACTTTTACGGATAAGACGTACCCTCAAAAGACGTTACATGAGCAACATAAGATGCATGAGGCTTCTAATATAAAGAAGGCAAATCCTGCAAATTTTGAGTTTACTATACCTGCCCTTACGCAGAATGCTTTAGATGTTGTCTTTAATTTATTAGTGGATTATAAGACAGGTACAAATACTTTAAACACTTTTGATTTATATATAAAACTGCCTAACGATGTTTACAAGCTAGAAAAATGTGTTATAACAAATGGGACATTCTTAATTGAGAAATTAGAGAACCTCAAGTTGGCCATTTCTGGTGAAGCAAGCACGTTGACGGGAGGCGCTACTCTACCTACTACAGATACAGATCCTGCAGTTACAGTAGTTGCTCCTGGCACAAGAACGTATCAACAAGTAAACTACTTACAGTTGAAAGCTGATAATACCAACCTCACTGAAGGAATTTATAAAGTTTCAGTAGAGCTACAAAATGATATTGAGTGGCTTAAATACGAAACTGTCAACGATGCATTAGCAGTTACTACCGCAGATAACTCTATGTACCCCTCTGATTTTACTCTTAAAAAGAGAATACTGTCTGGTTCTATCGGGCAATACGTTCTTAGCAACTTTAATAGCGATGTACAGTCTTGGAAGACTGGTGTAGACATGGTAATTAAAGCGGGAGAGTCTGCTACACAAGGATTTCAATTTGATTTAGAGAAGTGTACCTTCACAAATAGAAATAGTGTATCGGAAGTATTTACACAGTCCTATGACTGGAAAATGAACGATAACGTTGCCAATCTCGGTGACAAAATTAAATTTAACGCAATATAAATAAGGAATAATAATGGAACTTAAGAAATTAATGGTCGACACAAAAAATGTTTGGGTTGACTTTCCGGGCTTACCTGGATTTGAAGTAGAGATAGCTAACTTATCTCGCAAAGAGTTGAATGGCCTTCGTAAGAAGTGTACTACAACTAAGTATGACCGTAAAACTCGTCAAGCTGTAGATAGCTTAGACGAAGAAAAGTTTGTTACAGAGTTTACCCTTGGTGTAGTTAAGGACTGGAAAGGTCTATCTTTAGAGCACCTCGAAACTTTACTACTAGTAGACATTGACGGACAAGATCCAAAGAAAGAGTTAGAATATAGTGCAGAAAACGCAGAGACTCTTGTTAGCTCTTCAACTGAATTTGACTCATGGCTCAACGAGGTAGTCTTTGATTTAGATAACTTTCGCTCAAAGCCAAAAGAACCAGTTATTCCAAAGGCTGGAAAGGTTCTTCAAGAATAGCGACTCGAATATGACGCGAGAGCGTTATCTAAAGATGTGTGATCAACTCGGGCAAGAGCCTGATGAAGACGAGATTCCTCCTGCCTGGGAGGACTTTCCAGAAGTTGTACTAGATGCCCTAAATACTTTTAATTGTTTAGGGGATAGAATGTACCCTGAAATAGGATACATGGGAAAAGACTTTACTAATCTAGGCTACTATATCTCTATATATGAAGTTATAGACAAAGAATTATTTTTAGAGATTCTAACGTGGTTAGAGTCAAGGGCTATAGACCAATCTCAGAAAGCACTAAAAAGAGAGAGGGACAAGCTAAAGAGAAAAGCATAGTGGCTAACACGATTACGGTAACGTATAAAGTTAATGAGGATGGAAGCCTTAGTAAAATTGCTAAGAATGCAGACAAAGCTGCTGCATCAACGGGAAAGGCCACAAAAGCCGGAGACCGATATAGCAAAACTCAAAAAGGTATTGCACAGACAGGCCTGAGTGCGGGTAAGTCTATGTCTAAAATGGCTTCCGGTATGGAAGGAGGTCTTGTACCTGCTTACGCTACTTTAGCCGCTCACGTATTCGCAGTTACAGCAGCTTTCGGTATCCTATCGAGAGCACAATCAGTCAAACAGCTAAACGAAGGACTACTATTCACAGGTAGGGCTGCAGGCGACAACTTAACTATCGTAACTAGACACCTTAGAGAAATAACGGATAATGCTGTATCAAGTGCCGATGCTATGAAAGCTTTGGCTGTAGGCGTGTCTGCCGGTTTTAGTGAGAGCCAGATGGAAGGTCTTACTAAAGTAGCTAAAGGAGCATCTCTAGCTCTCGGAAGAGATATGACAGATGCGCTAGATAGGCTTGTAAGAGGTGCTGCTAAGTTAGAGCCAGAAATACTTGACGAATTAGGTATTATGGTAAGACTAGACACCGCAACACAGGCTTATGCAGATACCCTAGGAGTAAGCGTAGACAGCTTAAGCCAATTCGAAAGACGAATGGCTTTTACTAATGCTATTATTGCCCAAGGTGAGGAAAAGTTCGGAGCACTATCAGCAGCTGTAGATTCCAATCCTTTTAATATGCTGGCAGCAACTTTTGATAATTTAGTTAAAACTGCTATGAACTTTGTTAATACTGTAGCCGGACCAATAGCTGGTTTTCTCGCAGGTAATATGACAGCACTCGTAGCCTCCATTATGGTGCTAGGAACAGGCGTAGTACGAATGATGGTACCTGCTTTAACAGCAGGAGGGGCAGCAGCCGCAGAAATGGCAGACGGTCTTGCTAGTTCTGCAAAAGCCGCAATTGGTAATACAAAAACTTTTAAAGGTGCTCCTAAGATATACGACTCTTTGGTTAAAAAGATACAGAGCGGTACTGCCTCTCAAAAAGACTTTGATGCTGCTACTACAAGTTTAACTAAATCTGTAAATACCCACGAAAGACAGATGAAAGGTTTTGAAAAAACTACAAAAGGAGGCGCTAAGGCTATAGCGGACAAGAAAAAGAAATTACTGGACAGTAAAGCAGCCTTACTTCAGCTTACTGCTGCTCAGGAAATGGAAACACTGGCCACTAGAAAAGCAACACAGGCAGATATATTAAATGCCGCCTCCGCAGGAGAACTTAAAACAGTTATAAAACTTTTAAAAGTAGAGATAATAGCAGAGCAAGTTGCAACTAAAGCGTCCGTTGTAGGTAAGAACTTCCTTTATGCTGCATATCTTAAAGTAGCGGCAGGAGCAAGGATAGCAGCTCTTAGTGTTAAAGCTTTCGGACTTGCTGCTCTAAATGCTATACCCATAATTGGACAAGTAATAATGGTTGCTATGCTACTGTGGGAAGGGCTTAAATGGTTGTTTGGGTCAGACGCAGAAGAAACTGTCAACCCGCTAGCAAAAGTTCTAGAAGAAGGTAAAGAGCGTTTTGAAGAGTTTCCGAATATTATAAATCAAATGGCAACCTCTTATGAGGGCGCAATTACTAATTCACAAAGATATATACTATCTATCACTTCTATGAACGGGGTTATAGCTCAATCTGTTACGCAGTTAGCCGCCCTACAAAATGCTGAGAGTTCAGCACAAAGAGCAGCTATTGTAGGCGCACAACAGAAGGTGAAGCTAGCTAAGAAAGCAAAGAAAGACGCAGAAGACAGAATGGCTGCCAGTGCTGTGCCTGTTAGTACGCCTGGGGATGGCGAAGACTTTGGGATATTAGATAAAATAGGACAAGTTACAAGCGAGCTAGGTGGGTTTTTTACGGGAAAAGTAGGTTTATACTCTCAGAGTGCAGTGACTGATATGGAGGTGTATAATACGGCTCTTCAGGAAGCAACCGACCAACTAGAGGTGCTACAAGGCCTCCCTCCCGTTGGCACAGCAAGTGACGCACTGCTACAAGCCACTACAGAGACAATGGCAACTCTTGTGACTACTTTAGAGGCACAAAGAGATGCAACAACAAAAGGATCAGACGAGTGGGTCTACTTTAATAAAAATATTATATCTGCTCAAGGTATATTAGACGGCTTAACAAAAGAAACTTTAAAGAAAAGTGTTGCCGAGATGCAGCAACTCGAGATGGGAGTAAAAAAGACTACTCAGTCTTTTAAAGCTTTAAAGCAGATAGGTATAGATACTGCTGCTTTCTTTACGAAACAAAATGCAACTTTTGGAGACTTTAAAACTCCCGTTGATTTGTTACAAAAAGCAGTTGTAGCAGTCTCGGATACCTCTAAATCAGAAACTCAAATTCAGGCCATTATTGATTCTGTTGGCCAATTTGGGGTTACCGGAGTAGAATCCTTAAATGCGGTTTCTGCCGCTTATACTGTTTTAAATAATAAGATAAATGCAAATGCTTTATTAAATGCTGTCGAAACAGAAAAAGCTCGCGGAGTCTCCGTATATGATGAGGTAGCGGGTAAACAGATTCTTGCAGAACTACAAAGAGAGAATACTATACTGGCTATAGATACGCTCGACGCAGCAGTAGGAGAAAAAGACATACTAGCGGCAAAAGTAGCTCTTCTGAAGGCGGTTAATACAGAAAGACTAGCAGAAAATGCACTAATTGATGCCCGTGTAGCTAAAGACAAGAGACTTGGAGGAGACCAGTTTGGTGCTTCACAGGCAGTCGGTGGGTACATGGAGAAAAATAAAGTTGAGTTTGCAGCGGCAGATGATTCTGGTAAGTTTAAGATGATGGGAGAGGCAGTCAGCCCTTTAAACGAGCAGTTAAAGAAATTAGGGCCCGAAGGAGAGCTTATAGCTTCAGTAGTACAAGGAGCAATGATAATGGGCGAATCCTTTAGTGCGGCTTTTGATACAATGAATAATGATTCAGCCACAACAGGAGAAAAGATGCAAGCAGGCCTTCAAGCAGCGTCTTCTGCTTTGAATGCTATTGGTGGTATTATGGCTGCCAATTCTAGAGCTCAGATCAAAGAAGTAGATAATCAGATAGAAGCTGAAAAGAAGCGCGACGGCAAATCTGCTAGTAGTTTAGCAAAAATAGCGAAACTAGAAAAGAAGAAGGAGCAGATGGCTAAAAAAGCTTTTGAAGTCAATAAGAAAATGCAAATGGCTCAAGCAGTGGCAGGCACAGCAGCCGCAGTTATCGGAGCTCTGGGCGCTAAGCCTTGGGGGCCTTGGAACTTTGCACTTGCCGGTCTAGTAGGCGCTATGGGTTTAGCTCAATTAGCTGTTATTTCAGGAACATCTTTCCAAGGTGCTGGCAGTGGCGCAGCTACTCCTTCCGGCCCTACTGCTATAACAGCAGGTGGGAGAGGCAGCTCAGTAGATACTGCTAAGTCTCAATCCGCTTCAGGAGAACTCGGTTACTTACGTGGAGATTCTGGAATGGGAGGAATTAATAACTTTAAGCCTGCATTCAGTGGTTATAAGCATAGAGCTGGAGGAGGTTATGTAGTCGGAGAGCAAGGACCAGAAGTGTTTATGCCTGAAACTCCAGGAAACATTATCCCGTCTGGCCAAGGCATGGGCGGAACAACAAACGTTAACTTCTCTATCCAAGCAGTAGATGCAAGTGGTGTAGAAGACTTACTAGTAAACCAGAGAGGAAACCTTATCGGCATGATGAGAGAAGCAGCAAACTCATACGGTCAAGACTTTATGGAAGGTGTAGACACAGCAGTATATACCCCTTCTACGGCAGGAGCTACTAAATACTAATGGCATATACAGACGTATTACCCGACCCCAATAACTTAATAACAGACTCTGGTAAGGCCAGTGGTACTGGAGGAGAAGGTTTTGCCTCGGTATCTCTTTCTTCTAATTCTCCTACTATGTTTACAAAGTCGAACTCAGGAAGAATTACTGCTCGTCAAAAAGCACAGCAAAGTTGGTCTATTAATATAGGATACAACCCTATGACTCGCGAACAGTTTGAGCCTGTGTATAACTTTATACTTCAGAGAGGTAGAATGACTCCTTTCTATGTGTCTTTGCCGCAGAATAGAATACCCCAAGATGCTACCTTTGCAGCTTATGTAGATGGGCCTGTTAATTTGTTTCCTACTACTGATACCGCAGGCGGGGTCACTTCCTTACTGCTGGCGAATGATAGCGGAGATACGGGGACAGACTATGTTGTTGCTACGCATAAAACTCCTAGGCCTGGTGACTTATTTAATATCTCAGACTCGAATCACAATAAGACTTATAGAGTAACAAGAGTAGAGACCAATAGCGACTATACAGGCTCACAGCCTACAACTAACCAAATTCGTATACAGTTTACCCCTGGCTTATCAAAAGCCGTAACTCATGCAGCTTCAGGTGTAGTATTTCATAATCCTTTAGTTAGGGTACTACTTAACGATGATGTACAACAATATTCTCTTAATGTAGACGGGCTATACTCGTTTTCATTAAAGCTACAGGAAGCATTATAATATGGCACATAGAATCCTCCACGCAGATCTCGAAGCATCTTTACTTGCTAATGACGCTTTCGCGTATGCACACTTAGTAAAATTCGAAAAACCTATTGATACGGAGACGGGTTATCCTGTTAAAACCGCTAAAGACTATGCCTATATAAGTGATGGCTCTCATGATGTGACTTGGGACGATGGTAGTAAAGATATTAATGGAAACTCTAATGGAGCGCAAGTATACATTGCTAACCGACTTAAAAAAGTAGGCAATGTTACAGAAACCGTACAAGCCCGAGCCAGTAATATAAACCTAGAGATAGACGCAATAGCCCTAAATACTACCTTGACTTCAGTATCTACAGTTACATCTACTACTATTACCGCAGGGTCGAGTATAGTAGATGCAGGTTTTTCTGAAGGTGATACAATACTTTTAACTACTTCAGGCTCGAACAACTCGGCTACTGTACGAATTGACTCTTTTTCCAATGATAATAAAACAGCATCGTATACCCCTATCAATAGAGCTAGTTTATCCACAGGAAGCGCCAACTATACCTTTAGTTTTGCCTCTGACGAAGTAAACGCTATACTAGCTGACACTTCCGGAACTGGCTATGCGGGCTACATAAATAGAGAAGTCTTTGTTTATAAGGCGCATATTAACCCAGATACTGGCGTTATAATAGGGGACCCTTACTTACTCTTTAAAGGCATAATAGGTTCAGCAAAACTAAGTGAAGATGTTACAAAAGACTCTAAGATTTCTTGGAGCCTTACTAGCCACTGGGGCGACTTTGTTCGTGTAAACGGCCGTCTTACTTCTGATCCTGAGCACAGAGCGTTAAATGGAGAAGGAGTTTCTGATGCTTTAGCACTTATACGGCCCGAATATGGTAGTGACTTAGGGTTTATGCATTCGGAACAAGCACTTAATCTTGTAGCCAACTATAATGTTATGGTAACTAAAACTAAGCTCAAGATGAAGAGGAAGTGGTATGGAGCTAAATCTTATAAGCAGGTAGAGTATCAAGAAGAAGAAGAACGCGAAGTAGATTTGCGCTTCAATCTTGACGCAAAAAGACTCCCTGTAGTGTATGGTGTTCAAAGAGTTCAAAGTTTCCCTGTCTTCGTAGATACAAAAAATAGCGACTCTAAGCAAGTATATGTTGCTTATGCAATATGTGAAGGGGAGATAGGAGGACTTTACGATATTTATCTAGATGATCAGTCTTCTATATGTATTGATAAAAACGATTTAGCTACTCGTAGTGGTACTGCTACTAACTCTGAAGTTATATGCACCGGACGTATGGATAGAGGAGACACTTTAGAAGCTCAGAACATTTCTACAGGTACTTCTATTTTTTACCCCGGACTGGGAGGCGTTCAAGGTGCTTCAGGATGGGCAGCATACAATGGTACTGATGGAGCGTATGCTCGTTATGTGCGTAATTATGTGCCCGCTACCACTGTACAATCTGGACACGCTACAGGATCTTACGCTGGCTCGGGTATTTATCATGAAAAAGGTACTCAAATAACCACACCTATAGATGCTAAACTCACTATGCACACAGGTAAGCCTTTCCAAAAATCAGACGACACTTTGTCCGCTATAGCGGCTGCTAATAACTTTAAAGTACAAACAGACTACTACGCGGGTACAGGAGACTATTGGGGGCCTAATCATCAATTACTAGATACAGCGTATGTTACAGCTCACTATACAATTGGAGAAGGTGAGACTACTATACCAGACCTAGAGTTTGTTGTTAGAGGAAAAATAATAGATTGTTATGACTATGACGACTCTTTTGTACAGGATAGTTTTTATTCTGCATCTGATGCTTCTATTACCGCCTTTAATATAGGTGATAATGTAACTATAAAGGATACTGCTAACAATACAATAGGAACTTCTACTATTGCAGATATTGTTGAGTATAGAGACATTGATAATACCACACTTCATAGGGTTAGGTTTCAAGACTTAGATAGAACTGATAGTAGTAACGTTACGCATACAGCTTTTTATATGCAAAAAAATTCCTATAAGCATAGTTTTGCTACGCATGACCATACTTATCTTTCTAGTTCTATACCTGCAACTCTTACAGCTGCTACCTCTTTTTCAGATAACTCTGGTGGAAGCAGTATTGATGCTACTTTTAGCTCCCCAAGTACTCAGCTACAACAAGCGGTGACCATGTCTGACTATGTTACAATTGTTGATAATGCGGATCTAGCTGGGTCTGTAGCTGCAATTATTGATACTATGGGCAGCACCTTTGAGTTTACCAACGCTTCCGGAGTACTAACAGATATAGGCGGAGCTACAGGTGCTTCTGCTCTTTCCTCTACAGCAAAGGTAATTATTAAAGACTGCGTACAATTATCGTCTTCTGCTAGCGACGAGGATGATGCCTATAATGGAATGGATATTGAGCTCACAAGACAGTATGGTGATAACTCTATACACGTTCAAAGGTATAAGATTATAGACTATGATGGAGGCCAACGGATTGCCAAAGTAGACAGACCTTTTGATAGCGTTGCCCTTCCTCAAGCTGGCGATACTTTTAAAATTCTAAACAGAGGAGACAAAAGAGTCTCCTTGAATCCTGCCATACAATTAGTTGATTATTTAACTAGCGAAAGATATGGTAGAGGTCTTGATGTTACTGAAGACCTAAACGTAGATGCATTTAAACAAGCCGCTGTTGATTGTGATACTCGTTCAGACGTAACAATGCTTCTTACTAATACTAATGTTGCTAAAGACGCGGTATATAAGCTATTAGATAGTAATGGCAAGCTTAGATTTCAGGGCACTGTAAAAGATACTCCACTACCTGTAACCGTAGGAGGAACCACTTATGATCAAGTGACTTTTACAAGTGTAATTGGCAAAGTCGCTAGAAAATGGAACGACTATACATCTTATGAAGATGCTGAGTACGTCTGGCACGATACCAAGATTTATGAAAAGAGTGGAGCAGGGGTACTAGCTACTGCACCTTCAGGAACTAGCTCAAGTGTTAACAGTCTTACAAAGGTTTCAGGTACAGGACCCAGTACTATTGCTATAAATGTTTCTTTATCAAGCTTCGAAGGAAATCCTATAGTTAAGAAGTACAACTCTAGTACTACTACCTTTGGAACCGGCTATTCTTTATATGATGCAGATATGGTAAAATATTGGAGATATATGGGGTGGGATTCTCCGAGCCAAAGTCAGGTTACTCGACATCAAACAAATGCTATTGTTGCTACTACTAGTTCTGTATTTGAGAATATCAATGCTATGCTTGCACATTTTAATGGTATACTTCGTTATGTCAATGGAAAGTACGAAATTGTAGTCAAACAAGCTTCTGATACATTCGGTTCTGCGCAAACTATTAATGATGAGGACATTGTGGGAGCGATCAACGTTGAAGACGCAGGGCAAAAAGGTACTTTTAATAGTGTATCTGTTGCTATTCCCGATCCACAAAATAGGTATAACTCTCGTAGTGTGAACTTTATTAACTCTACTTACATAAAGCAAGATAGAAATGTACCTAAAAAAGGTAATTTAAAAACTCCTTATATTACCAACTATTTTAATGCACGCATAAATGCGAAGCAATACCTTGAGGAATCACGCAGAGGTTTAAAGATAGCGTTTAAGATGGAGCCTAAAGGCTTATTGCTTACCGCAGGTAGCTTAATTAAAGTAAATAATACTAGGTTCGGCTGGTCTAATAAGCTATTTAGACTTACTAATCTAACATTTACAGAAGATTGTCTAGTAAATGTAACTGCAGAAGAGCATAGTACAGAGGCGTATTTAATCTCTACTATTGATGGGGGTTCTGTAAGCGGCTCAGACGGAGGCGCTCCAGCAGTTATAACAATAGAGCCCCATACAAACGTTTCTATACCTGCTAATAGTCTAAAAGGCGGTGCAAGAATTACTTGGACTAACTCTGCGAAGTTTAATACTGCTACTCATACTACAGAGATATGGAGATCTACTTCAAATGATGTAGCAACTGCAAGTATTGTAGGGTTGAGTAAGTCGGGACTAAAGAGCGCCACAGGAGAGTTTACAGATGCAGTCGTTACGGGAGCAGCCACCTTTTATTATTGGCTTCGTTATTCCGTTATTAACTCTGCTACTGTTGTTAAAGAGTTAAACTCTGTATATGTAGGGTCTGTTTCAGCCACTACTACTGATATTGTTAATGGTGTGGACGGCGACCAGGGCGTTAATAGTGCAGCTGTGTACGCATATAAAAGAGCTAGCAGCGCTTTGGCTTCTACTAATAAGCCTACCACTACTCGTACGTGGACTTTTGCCACGGGTGTGTTTAATAGTACAGATTTAGGAAACGGCTGGACCTCAACAGTGCCTTCTGGTACTGATGATGTTTACGTTTGCGTAGCAGTCTCAGCGGCTGCGGCAGATACGGATACAGTTGCCGCGGCTGACTGGAGTGCCCCACAACTATTTGCTTCTAACGGCACTGACGGAGATCCTGGAGATAATGCGGTTAATACTGCTCCTGTTTTCGCTTATAAAAGATCTGCAAGTGCAGTAAATAATAAGCCTAGTACTACGCGTACTTGGACTTTCTCTACTGCAGTATTTAATAATACAAACTTAGGTAACGGCTGGACCTCAACAGTGCCTTCTGGTACTGATGATATTTATATATGCACTGCCGCAGCATCTAGTGTTAATTCTACGGATACAGTTGCCGCGGCTGACTGGAGTGCGGCTGCTCTCTTTGCTTCTAATGGTGTTGACGGAGATCCTGGTGCTGACGGTGTTGATGGCATTACAGTAGTTATGTCTAATGAAAATCACTCCCTTCTTACAGCAGCAAACGGGGATGTTACATACACAGGCTCAGGCACTACTATACGAGTATATGAAGGCACTACTGAGCTTATATATGATGCGGTAGGTAGTGCAAACTCTCGTTGGGCTGTGACCAGAACAGGAACGTCTATTACTGCAGGAAGCGCTACTGACAGCGGCGACTTTGCAACAATAGGTGCACACAGTTCTATGACTGCTAACGTAGCCTCTGTTACTTATGGTATATCGGGTAAGAGGGCAGATGGAACTGCGTTTAGCTTTGCAAAAATACAATCTTTAACTAAAACTATAACAGGTACTGACGGAGACCCTGGAAGTGCAGGCATTAATACTGCGGTTGTATATGCGTATCAAAGAGCTAGTAGTAATCCGGGTAACAAGCCTAGCACTACCCGTACTTGGTCTTTTGGTAGTGGCTCCTTCAATTCTTCTGATCTTGGTAATAGTTGGACCTCTATTATACCTACAGGCTCTGCGGATTTGTATTTCTGTGCTGCAGTAGCTAATGGAACAGGGTCTACGGATACTGTAGAGGCGGGGGACTGGACTTCTGCACAATTATTTTCGTCTAACGGTGATAACGGTGCTGCGGGAGCCAATGGTGCTCCGGTATCTTTATATCGTAAAAGTACAAGTAACTCTTCTGCACCAGCTGCGTTTAGCGGTACCTTTACATATACTTTTGCTACGGGTGCAGTAACCGGAGGTACTCTTAATGGCTGGACAGCTACAGTTCCAACTTTAGCTGCAGGAGAGTACGCGTGGGTAAGACAAGCCACCGCCAGCGCCAGCGCAAGTACTGATACTATTCCTACTTCCGAGTTCTCCCCCGCTGTAGTTCATAGTGGAGTAGGAGAAGATGGCGCAAGTGTGACAGGTGCGGCAGGTAACTCTAATGCCTTAGTAGCCTTGTATAGAGTATCCACTAGTGGTTCTTCTGCACCGGCTTCCTTTAGTGGAACCCTTACATATACTTTTGCTACGGGTGCGGTAACAGGGGGCAATCTTAATAGCTGGACTCGTACAATACCTACAGTAGCTCAAGGGTCTTATTTATGGGTAAGACAAGCTACAGCAAGTTCTAATACTACTACTGATACTATTGCGATAGGGGAGTGGTCTGCTGCTGTTGTGACAAGTGCTTCTGGTGTTAATGGGGACCCAGGCGCTGCAGGTGTCAATACTGCGCCGGTCTTTGCGTATAAACGAGCTAGTAGTACACCTGGAGATAAGCCAGGCACTACCCGTACTTATACATTTTCAACTGGTGTATTTAATAGCACAAACTTAGGAAATAGCTGGACTTCGACTATACCTAGCGGTACAGCCAATCTGTATATATGTACTGCAATCGCATCTTCGACGTCTAGTACGGACAATGTTGTAGCGGGGGATTGGAGTAGTGCCCAACTATTTGCAGCTAGTGGGGTTGACGGAGATACGGGACCAAGCGGTTTCCTGTTCTACTTATCTGGCGACTCTAGTACTGATAATGCTCATATTACTGCGAGCAGCCCTGCAACAGGACAGATAGCAATTGTAGAGAATACAAGCGGTACGCAGGCAGGCTATAGATATAGTGGCTCGGCATGGGTATCTAAGGACTTAATTAATACAGGTATAATCGTGGCCGATGCTATTAAGTCTGAACAACTAGAAATCTCTGCGGATTCTGGCAATGATAGAATCCAGATGGACGGAACAAATAATGTAATTAAAATATACAGTGGAGGCGTTCTTCGTATTAAAATAGGAAATCTTGCCTAAACCATGGAAAAAATAAATCTTGACATAATAGCCCAAGTTAGCTATAATTCTGTAATGGAGAATATACAATGAGTGCAGCCCGATACAACCTAGTTATTGACCAAGGTTCCGACTTTGCGATTAGCTTTACAGTTAAAGAAGATGGATCAGCTAAAAACCTGACGGGATACTCTGCGCGTGCGCAAATGAGAACATCAAGGAATGCTACGTCTATTGCCGCTACCTTTACGTGCACTATTGCTACCCCCACCAATGGAACAGTTGTAATGTCATTGGCAAATGCTGTTAGCTCAGGCTTAACAGCAGGAACCTATGTGTATGATTTAGAAGTATTTACTGCTAATAACGTATCTGTAACGAGACTTATACAAGGCTCAGTAGATCTTACTCAAGAGGTTACACGATAATGGCAATTACTATTACAGCAACACCCATAGAGAACGGTATAGCAGTCACAGGCACCACGACTACTATTACCGCATCGGGAATAGCTCTAGCAAATACTGAAGCCTCAGGAATGGGTATTAGTACTATTACAGGACTTTCTGCAACAAACGTACAAGCTGCAATCGAAGAACTAGCAGGTAATGATTTTAGGCGGGATACCACGCCTACAGGTTCACAAGTCTCCGAGGGAGATAGATGGTATGACACGGATGATAATCAACTTAAAGTATATCGCGAAACAAGTAGCGGAGTTTTTCAGTGGGCACCTATAATAGTAGGTGGAGCTGAAGGAGATTCTGATACACTTGATGCAGGATCCTATTAGGATTTGGAGTAAATAATGGCTCAAACAATAAAGATTAAAAGAAGTACCGGAACCGGTAAACCAACAAATGTAGCTCAAGGTGAGTTATTTTATGCTTATGGAACGGGTGGTACTTATGGTAAAAAACTATCGATAGGTAACTCGGCAGGCGGAACAGACACTCCCGAAATTGTAGGCGGTTCTTATTATACTGCTATAATTGATGGTGCAGCTTCTGCAAATACTGCAAGTAAACTTGTTTTACGAGATGGCTCTGGTAACTTTAGTGCAGGAACTATTACTGCAAATTTGACAGGTAACGTTAGCGGAAGCGCAGGAACTGTTACAAGTATCTCCGCCCATGATACAAACGATTTAAGCGAAGGTTCAACCAATCTATACTTCACTAATGCAAGAGCAGATGCTCGCATAGCCGCGGCTTCTACCAGTGACCTTAGTGAAGGTACAAATCTATATTACACAGATGCACGAGTATCTACTCGCGCAGATACAATACTAAATCATTCTAATCATGGTAATATTACTGTATCTAAGGTCGGAGCTGAATTACGCTTTTCAGCGGCTGCACAGTATGGGGACAGCGACGTACAATCATACTTATCAGGAGGCACAGGAGTAACTCTTAGTAGCTCCGGTGAGTTTAGTATTGGACAGGCTGTTGCAACGAATAGCAATGTTACTTTTGGTACTATGGGTTGTGGTAACATTACTACTACAGGCTACATACGAGGTCCTTCAACCTTTACTATTGACCCTGCTACCCACGGAAATGACACAGGAACAGTTGTTATTGCAGGTGACTTAACAGTTCAAGGTACTACTACTACTGTTAACTCTAATACTGTTGCTATTGGCGATGCTATTATAGAACTGAATAGTGACGAAACAGGAACTCCTTCTTCTAACGCAGGTATTGAAATTGAGCGAGGCACTGCAACAAACGTATCTTTCTTATGGAATGAAACCAACGATAACTGGACTGTAAGTGATGGAAGTGCAACTTCTGTAGTTTTAACTGCTGCTAACTTTGCTGCTACGTTCACGGGTGTACTTGACGGTGGCACTTACTCATAACATATAATCTCTAGCGTATATACGCAAGTACTAGGAGAGCCAAATGGCACAAACAATAAAATTAAAACGCTCGGCAGCGACGGGTAATGTTCCCACTGCCGCCCAAATTGATTTGGGAGAGCTTGCTATAAATACCACAGATGGTAGGGTATACATGAAAAAGGGTGATAATAGTATTCTCACCCTTAACCCCCATGCTTTATCTGAAATTACAAATGATATGTGGGAAGTCACTACTACAGTGCCTAGTTCCGGAGGGTCACACCCTGCAGGTTATGTCTGGTACATAGTATAACATGACTATTAAGGTGCACCACGGTGGGAATCTCGTAGAGCCCACGCAGATTATTGTAAAGGGTGCTTCTGGCACTCTTCGTGCAGTTAACTTCGTCTTAGCAAAAACCGCAAACACCTTTCTTACTGCGTGGCAAGGGATCTACTCGACTAATCGAGGGACTACTACTGCCTTTAATACTTCAACCGCTTTTACTACTACGTTCAATACCAGTGCTACTACTAATGTAAACACTACTACTGCGTATGACACTACTTTTGATACCACCATAGCTACTAGCGTAAGCACTACGACTACTTTTGACACAGTATTTGATACAAGCCTTATCACCGCTAAAAGCACCTCTACCGCTTTCAATACCACCTTTGCTACTAGCTTAGCAACAACAGTTGGCACCTCTACCGTATACCTTACTACCTTTGAGACTACTCGGGCAAGTAACACAGTTTACGAAACTACTAGAGGCACTAGTAAGTCTACTACGACTACTTTTGTAACGGCATTCGATACAAGTTTGGGTACTTCTCGTAGCACTACCTCTACTTTTGCAACTAATTTTGCTACTAGTACCTCTGTGACAACAGCTACAGTGTATAATACTACACTAGCTACCTCTACAAGTCGCACTACAACGTTTGATACAACGTTTCAAACCTCTAATATTACTACAGTGGCTACGCTTACTTCAAGAGCTACAGGTACGAGTAAAGCTACTGCAACTGTATATAATACTACACTAGCTACGGCTACGGGTAGTATTACTGCAAGAGGGACAACTACTGTATATAATACTACTCTAAGTACTACTACTGCGTATACTACTACTTTCAATACGGCTTCTGTATTCGTAACTCAGCGAGCAACCACTACTACTTATAATACATCTTATAATACTGCTATAGCTACGGGACGTAGTACAACTACAACTTTTACAACTGCTACTACTCGTGGTACTACTACTGCTTTCAATACTACGACTACGTTTAACACGTCGAAAGCTACAACTACTACATATACCTCTTCGTTTAACACCGGCAGAGTAACTAGTAAAGCTACGGCAACTTCTAGAAATACAGTATATACGTCTACTTTTGGAACCTCTCGGGGTACTGCTACCAGTGTTGCAACTGCTACAGCCTATACTACTGCTACCACTTTTAACACGAGTAGGGCTACTACGAGTGTATTTAATACTGCCCGTAATACTGCTGAGAGTCGCAATACTACTACCAGTAGAAACACGGGTACAACGTTTGGAACTACTACAGCTTATGTAACTAATAGTGTATTTGGCACAAGTATAAACACTGCTGAGAGTCGCAATACTACTACCAGTAGAAACACGGGTACAACGTTTGGAACTACTACAGCTTATGTAACTAATAGTGTATTTGGCACAAGTATAAACACTGCTGAGAGTCGCAATACTACTACCAGTAGAGACACGGGTACAACGTTTGGAACTACTACAGCTTATGTAACTAATAGTGTATTTGGCACAAGTATAAACACTGCTGAGAGTCGCAATACTACTACCAGTAGAGGCACCTCTACAGCGTTTGGAACTACTACAGCTTATACTACGGGTACTACGTTTAATACCAGCAGAAACACATTGGAAAGTCGTAACACCGCTCGTAACACCGCTGAGAGTCGTACCACTGCGACCAACAGAAACACATTGGAAAGTCGTAACACCGCTCGTAACACCGCTGAGAGTCGTACCACTGCGACCAACAGAAACACATTGGAAAGTCGTAACACCGCTCGTAACACCGCTGAGAGTCGTACCACTGCGACCAACAGAAACACATTGGAAAGTCGTAACACCGCTCGTAACACCGCTGAGAGTCGTACCACTGCAACCAGCAGAAACACATTGGAAAGTCGTAATACTGCTCGTAACACCGCTGAGAGTCGTACCACTGCGACCAACAGAAACACATTGGAAAGTCGTAACACCGCTCGTAACACCGCTGAGAGTCGTACCACTGCGACCAACAGAAACACATTGGAAAGTCGTAACACCGCTCGTAACACCGCTGAGAGTCGTAACACTGCGACCAGCAAAAACACTACTACTAGCTTTAATACAGCGAAAAATACAACTACTAGCTATAACACCGCTCGTAACACCGCTGAGACCCGTAGCACGGCTACAGTCGCTGGTACCCTCACTTCGTTTAATACAGCGAAAAATACAACTACTAGCTATAATACAGGTCGTGGCACATATAGAGCTACGTCTAGAACAACTACGGCCGGATACAGCGGAGACCAGTACTCCACGAGTGGCACAGTGTACTACTGGGGAAATTTCAACTTAGCCCCCGGACAGGTTGTCATATACTGGGCGTCGACATCAAAAGGTCCTACTACAATTCCTTACAATGCTACTAGTTTTGCGAATGCCGATGGGTACACGTACTATAGAAGGGGACTTATGTTATCTGACACAATTAATTATAAAGGTAGCATCTACACCAATTACTATTATAAAGTAAGAAGAAGACTTACTAGTAGTTCTTATACTACAAGCTTTGTAACAGGCTATACTACTACTTTTGGTACGAGTAAATCTACCTCAACTACTTTTGGTACAAGCAGAAATACTACTACGGCCAAGAATACAACTACAGCCTATACTACTGCTACTACTTTTGGTACGAGTAAATCTACTTCAACTACTTTTGGTACAAGTAGGGCTACTTCAACTGTTTTTGGTACCTCTACTGCGTATACTACTGCAACTACTTATGGCACTACTTATACTACTAACACTGTATTTGGTACTACTACTGCGTATACTACTGCAACTACTTATGGCACTACTTATACTACGGGCACTACTTTTAATACTAGTCGTAACACTGCTGAGTCTCGTACTACTGGGACGAGTAAAAACACTAGTACGGCCTTTGCTACTTCTACAGCGTATGTAACTAATAGTGTATTTAACACAGGTATAGTTACTGCTGAGTCTCGCACAACTTCTACTAGTAGGAACACGGGTACTGCTTTTGCAACTTCTACAGCGTATGTAACTAATAGTGTATTTAATACTAGTCGTAATACTGCTGAGTCTCGCACGACTTCTACTAGTAGGAACACGGGTACTGCTTTTGCAACTTCTACAGCGTACACTACGGCTACTACCTATAATACTAGTCTCACAACTACTACTACCTATAATACTGCTCTCAATACGGCAGAAAGTAGAAATACTAGTAGTGTATTTGGTACTTCTACCGCTTTTAACACAGGTATAGTTACAACTAGAGGTACTACTTTTAATACCACTACAGCCTATACTACTACCTTTGGAACAAGTATTATTACAGACCGTGCTACTACTACAGTCTATGCTACTACACTAGGAACACTAACTTCTAGAAGCACTGTCAGCACCTTTGGTACAAATACTACTCGTAGCAGTACAACGACATTTACTACTACCTTTGTTACTGCTAATGCTACAACAAGAGCTACAACTTCGGTATTTAACACTAGTATTGCAGTTTCTACAAACAGAGGCACAAGCAAAGCTACGACTACTACGTTTAATACGTCTAGAGCTAGCACTACTACGTATACTACTACTTTTAATACTACTACTACGTTTAATACTAGTAAGAATACTACTACGTCGTTTAATACAACTACTGCGTTTAATACTACGACTACATATACTACTGCGTTTGATACTGCATTAGGTACAGCTAGAACTACTACTTTTAATACGACTACTACGTTTAATACAACGCATAATACTACGACTACGTTTAACACAACTACTGTGTTTAATACTACTATTGCTACTACTACAGCTTTTACCACTACTTTCGGTACTTCCGTAGCCACTACGCTTGCGACAACTACCTCGTATAATACAGTATTCAATACTAGTTTAGCAACTACTACTACTTTTAATACATCTTTGAGCACCTCAAAGAGTACTACTAGTGCTTATGACACAACTTTCGATACTAGTGGAGGAACTACAAGAGCTACTACCACTACATATACAACGTTGTTTGGAACTTACGCAGCCACAACACTTGCTACAACCACTGCGTTTACTACGGCCTTTGCAACAAGCTTAGGCACAACTAAGACTACGGTCACTCCGGGCGCTGTAACAGTATATGAGACTTTAGCTACCACTACTCTTGCTACAGCTACATCTGTTTCTACTAATACTATAATTTATGAAAGAGTTACAGGTACGGGAGCTACTACCGAAGTTTTATCAGGGTCAGATTATAACACATCATATTGGGATGGATCACAATGGACAGAATAGAAAAAGAACTAAAAGGTATGTCTCATAGACTAGAGACTACTATTGAAATAATCATGGAGCACTTTAGAGAGACAGAAGAGCGTATAGAAGAACTTGAAGACATCATAGAGGAGCTAAGAGATGGCCTTGCAAAAACTGGCTGAAAATGATGTACTTGGAAACAGTGCTGCACACTTCTTTAAATCGGGGAACATAGTAAGGGGCTCAGAGATTGATGGTCTTGCAGAGCTGAAGGACCTTCTCCCTACTAAAGGGCCTAATGGAACGAATGTAGAGTATGATATATGGTATGATATGGCAGACCAAGAGAGAATTCATGGTTATATGTATACAGATGCAATGGCTAAGTTCTTATATATTAGAGCTGCAGGAGCGTATTGGACACATAAGGTTATGCAACAAGCCTCTAAAGAGCCTATCACAGAAGAAGGAGAAAGAATTTTTCAAGACCTTGCAGAGAATAGTGTAGACAAGTACAAACTTCGTAAAGCTAGATCCCAGCATGATTTTGTTATTTTTCTTCCTGGTACTAATATAATCAAAGAAGCTTTAGACTGGGATAAGATGGAGAACGCTATAAAACAAGGGGCTAAGTTAAAGTGCCACCCAATTACAGCTCCCGGTCTAGTTGCCAATCTTAAACACCGGTACGGGGAAGAGAACATACTAGATAAGAAGCTCTCCGGTCACGAACTAATGGCGGGAGCAAGTATTGTAGGATGTTGTGAGAATTCAGAGATGGGTATTGTATCTCTAGCTCAGGGCAAAAAGACTTACTTGTTTGGCCACGGACATAAACATTTAACATATAGTGCTCTATACAATACTATATGGAAAGGGGGCAAGGCTGATGTAAATAAGCTAAAATCTATACTCTCTGCCAAGTATTCGGGAATGATACCAGTAATAGCAGAAAGCCCTCAAGAGTATATTAACTCATACTTTAACCACTACAAGGAGATGCCTCATGTCAAACCTAGAAATAATAATCCTTGAGTGTAATGACTTAACGGCTTTAACAGTAAATTCAATAAAGAAAAATATGCCCAGAGCTAAGTATAAAGTTGTACCAGCGAAAGGAAAGAGTAAGATAGGTACTGCTTTATCCCACGCAAAAGGTATAACCTTAGTAGTTACGAGCGGCTTAGTTCTTAATATTAAACATGGAGACTTACCTCCTGAAAGTAAACTAGAGCAATATGCCTTGTCTGTTAGTAGAGAGGGGGTCTATGTAGACCATCCTAAGCACTCCACTTCTTACAATTTAGTAAACAGTAATATAACTAAGGGCTTTATTGACCTGTGTATCTTCATAATCAATCCTGCTAAGTGGTTTGAGATACCTACTAAAGACTCAGGAGTTGTAGGAGATAAAAAGACTTTATTTATGCCTAGATATATTAATCACAAGTCAGATCCTATACTGAAAGACTGTATAGGGGCTTACGAGGCATTTAAATACGGTATGGCAGGAGAGACTGCTGCAGTGTATAATTACTTACCTAATTTAATCTCTGGTAAAGCAACACCGATAGAGACATTTGCATATTGTTTTGATAAGCTGGAAGAGTATTCGGAAGGATTACCGGAATATAAAAGAAAACAAGTACTTAATCTTGCACAAAAAACTAAAACAAGAGTAGGTAAGCTAAGGCCTCAGCTATTGGCCACTAAAGGAGAATAAAATGGAACCAGATGAATTAACATATGAGGGAGACGAGGCTGTAGAAGCACCTCCGGTCACGCAGCCTTCGGTAGAGCTGTAATGACTATTTCGACTACTTTTAGGTTTGATACGCCTGATACCGAAGGAGACTTGGTTATTGGAAAAGCTAATAATGTCGCATCGGGAAGATATATTAAAAGAGATACGATTACTGATGCTATACACCATAATAATAATATAGTGTACCATCCCACTCATTCTTTTCTCATGGAGATTAGAAATCTTAATCAACCTATATCCGGTTCTTGGGAAATAGAGTGGGAATGGGAGCCTGGACAATATACAGAATCAGAGATAGATATTTTTATTAGCGTTACACATAATGACAGCTATACAGTAACTAAAGACTTTGCTAACAATAAAGTTATTAAAACTCTTTCTAATGCGGATGTTCCTATACCTTCTTGGGAGGGCACAGCACTAAAGCAAACCTATGGTTTAGCTACCGCTAAGACTACTTTTAGAGCAACGTCAGAAGGTGCCTACAGCTGTATTGCTATATATAACAACAATTATAGTTTATATACTGTAGAAACTAAAACTATAGAGGCAGGAGCCTCATTAACAGTTGACAAACAGGGCACTACCTGTCACTTATACACTATGGGAGATCTGCATAAAGAAAATATTTCTTTGCCCGGGTTTAGGATATACAATTTAGTATCAGACAACACAACTTTAACGAACAATAACAGTAATAGGATTCGAATTGTTCGAATCTATAAATAGGAGAATAATATGTGGAACCCACTAAAGATATATAAATACTCAAAGTCTATCTTTGAAAGAGGCCCTCAAGATGCATACATTCCGGATGCAAACGGGGAGGAACGACTAGAAGAAGTTCAAGGCTTATACCGAGAAATGATGTTTCCCTCTAACATTGCTATATGGAAACACTTAACGTCCACTAGAGAGAGGAGACCTATTCTCTGGGGCAGCGAGTGGAACGATGAACAGAGAGTAAATGAAAAAGTATTACCCCTGCTCAAGGATAAAGAGTATCTGCAAAGTCTGCCTTCTAATACAATAGGAGCCCACTTTGCACACTTTTACACTAAATTTGATATAACGGAGTTATATGAGAAAAGATTCTTAGAGTCAGAAGAGAATAAAACAGGAGCAGCTTTGTCAGCAGCAACGGATCATATGCGTACAAACATAGCAAGGCATCAGTTTCTTTCACACGACTTATACCATATTCTTACGAGATATGATACTGCTTCTTTCGGAGAAGGTTTAGTACAAACTTTTACATGGCATCAGATAAGAAGTTGGCCTATGTGGTATATTGGGTTTTTGATAGCCTCTAGAATGGCTTGGAGGTATAAGTCTTTAGAACCCTACGCTATTATGCAGGAAGCCAGTAGAATGGGTAGAGCCGCATACTATAAAGATCTAGTAGCTCATAGCCCTGTAGAATTTTTAGAAATGGATATTGAAGAAGCACGTAAGAAGTTTGGTATTACCGTGCCCGTAAAGTATTTAGCGTGGACTAAGGAGCATCCTGAGACTTATAGGGGAGACACAGCTAATCCTTTGTGTGCATACTCAGAAGGCTGGATGCATGGCAAATATGATGAATTTAAACAGGAAACTGTATGTCTTTAAAATGGAATTTTCCAATATTCAGGGCCATTGTAGGTAAAGGCCCTGTTACTTGGAGAAGTATATTTAAGCTAATAGTAGTAGGTTGGGGTATAAAAATACTTATTTTTAATGTAGTGGGTATACTTTTTTTCGATACAGAGCCTTTTCCACTTTTCCACTTTTTATTTAACCTATAAAAAAGCCCCAATTAAGGGGCTTTTCGTTATGCTTCTTGTTTAAACTCTTCCATACCTTCTCGTAATATACTAACATAACCAGATTGCATCATATTGTATCTCTGCGTCTCCAGCTCTAGCTCTTCTATTTTGGCTCTAGTATGTCCAATTTGTACTAATGAGTGTCTTATCTGCTCTGGTAAGTCTTCAAAGTAGTACACTTCATCATCAATAGTTACTTCTTCTTTCTTATACTCTGCTGCTTTTATATCTGTCATTTTAATTCCTTATTTAAAAATATCTTGCCAATTGCCAGTGGTGCTCGCTTTAGAGTACTCAGTAGCGCGGTTTTCAAAGAAGTTGGCGTGCTCAACTCCATTAAGCATATAGTCTAGCCAGTCCAAAGGATTTTTCTCGCTTCCAAAAATCTTCTTCAAACCTAGTCCTAGTAGTCTTCGATCTGCAATATACCGAATATATAATTTTACGTCTTCAGGCGTTAAATCGGGCACATCTGCGCCTTCAAAACATAGGTCAATAAAGGCATCTTCAAGTTCTACAGAACGTTCTGCTGCACAATAGATTTCATACTTCAAATCATCGTTCCATAGCTCTGGATTTTCTTGAATAAAGACACGGAATAACTGAGACATGCCTTCAACGTGCAAACTCTCATCTCGTACAGACCAAGTAACGATCTGACCCATACCCTTCATAAGATTATGACGAGGGAAGTTCAATAGAATTGCAAAGCTACTAAACAACTGCACACCTTCTGTGAAGCCGGAGTAGATAGCCATAGTCTTAGCAATATCCATCTTAGTATCCATCCCGAAATTACTAAGGTGTTCATGCTTATCCATCATGGCTTTATGCTTCATGAACTCCTGGTACTCATCATCTCCGTACCCAAGAGTCTCTAGTAGTAGTGAGTATGCCTCCTGGTGTACAGCTTCCATCGCAGCAAAAGCTACTAGCATCATTCTCACTTCAGGCTGTTGAAAGGTAGGTAAGTAATGCTTAGCGTAGCCACAGCATACGTCAACGTCAGCTTGTGTAAAGAAGCGAAAGATGTTGGACAACAATAACTTGTTGCCCTCACTTAGGTTTTCACGAAAATCTTTTAAGTCATCCGCAAGGTTTACTTCGTCTGGCAGCCAGTGCATATGTTGCTGAGATTTGTAGTGTTCAAATGCCCACGGGTAATTAAACGGCTTATAAAATTCTCTTTCTTCTAGTAAATTACTCATGCTAACCACTCTCCTATTTTCACAGCGGACTGTAGACCTACTACTCTGCGAACTTCTTTTCCTTTATCATCTACAAGTACCATTGTAGGTACTCCTCTTATTCCATAATCTCCTGCTTTCTGAGGCTTTTGATCTATGTCGATCTCTTCTAACTCATAAGGCAGTTCCATTGTATCAAGTGTTTTTCCTAACATCTTACATGGCTGGCACCAACTTGCGCCAAACTTTATTATCTTCATTCTAACCCTCACACGCTAAACAAGCGTTCTCGTCGATACTATCGAACATATATGCTCTTAATGCCTCATCTGATACAGTTTCGGCCCGCTTCATTGCTTCACTTCTCAAGTAGTACAAAGTTTTTACACCCTGCTTCCAGGCCATCATGTGGATAGCGTGTAACTCTTGCTTAGCTACATCAGCAGGGAAGAATATATTCAGAGACTGACTCTGGCAAATATGCTTCTGTCTATCTCCTGCTAACTCAATAATCCATTTCTGATCTATTTCAACTGCTGTTTTAAATACATCTTTAGTGTAATCATCCAGGAAGTCAAGATGCTGACAGCTACCGCCATTAGTGATAATACTCTTCCAAACTTCGTCCGTATTTTGATCAATCTCATCGAGAGCGTGTTCCAGATACTCATTTTTAAGAAGACTTGAACCACTCTTTGTCTTTTGAGTGAACGCATTAGCTCGGTAAGGCTCAATACTAGGGCTTGTATTCCCACAAATAATACTACTAGAAGCATTAGGGGCAACAGCAAGAAGGTGAGCGTTCCGAACACCTGAACCAACACCGTCAGGGCATTCCCCTCGCTCGACTGCGAGTTCCTTTGTTGCACGTACTGCCTCCGTTTTAATTCGTGTAAACATTCTATTGTTTGCACCCTTTGCCAACACACTCTCAAATGGAATATTATGGCGTTGAAGATAAGCATGGAATCCCATAGCTCCTAAACCGATACTTCTTTCTCTTTCTGCACTCAACTTAGCTCTGTATAGCTCATCGGGGGCGTTTTCAATAAAGTAATCTAACACATTGTCTAACATTCTTACTAAGTCAGGAATAAATTGATCATTATCTTTCCACTCATCGTACTCTTCTAGGTTTACACTAGATAGACAGCATACTGCTGTACGCTCTGAGGTAGTCGCAAGAGTAATTTCAGAACATAGGTTAGAGTGATGTACTTGTAAGCCTAGGTCTTTCTGAAACTGGGGTAAAGCTGCCTGAACTGTGTCTTTAAACATGACATATGGCTCACCTGTTTCAACACGGTTCTGAACTAGCTTTACCCAAAGAGTCTTAGCTGATACAGTTTTTATTACTTTCTTACTATTTGGATCAATTAGATCCCATGAGTCATCAAAACCCTCTTCTCTCGTAGCGCCTTCGATTAGCTCCATGAACTCATCAGGTATAATAATAGCATGGTGGAGATTAGTAGATTTTCGGTTAACATCACCCCCAGTTGGCTTGCGAATATCCAAGAACTCTTCGACTTCTGGGTGAGATATATCCAAATATGCTGCATAACTTCCTCTTCGTGTTACGCCTTGCGAGAATGCTAACATCTCCGCATCGACTACTTTTAAAAACGGAATTACTCCAGTACTCTCTGACCCCGCAGAGGTTTTACTACCTACTGATCTAACATCATTCCAACAACCGCCAATACCACCACCTACGCTAGAGAGAAACGCGTTCTCCGTATAGTGACCTGTAATACCTTGACGACTATCTTCTGCATAGTTCAGAAAACAACTAATAGGCATACCGCGAGAGGTGCCTCCATTAGTTAGGATAGGCGTAGAGAACATAAACCATAGCTTACTAGCATAGTCATACAATCTCTGTGCGTGTGCTTCGTCATCCGCGAAAGTACGGGCTGCTCGTGCGAACGCATCCTGGGGAGATGTTTCCCCTTCTACTAGGTAACGATCTTCTAAAGTTTTAATACTAAACTCTGATAGATACCTATCTCTTTTATAATTAAGCTGCATTCATCATTCTCCGTTCTATCTCGAACAAGTTGTCCGAACCGATTGCATCATCGCAATATGTTACCAAGTCCATTAGCTCGTAGTTCATAAGTAGCACTTCTGCATTCTCATTAAGCTCTTGGATATACTTATAATGTCCTGCTAGTGGTACACTGTCATAGATTGACATTGCATCCCCGTATTGTTCAATTAGCTGTGTCGCCCTCTTGGGGCCTATGCCATTAATACCGGGGACGTTATCGCCCTTATCTCCAGTTAAGCACTTAAAGGATATATAATCCTCAGGGGCTACATCGTAGTGCTCTCCCCAATTACTTATTGTAACCTCTTTACGAGTTACATAAGAAAATCTATTTACACCGTCTTGAATAAGTAAGTCCCAATCTCGGTCACTTGATACCATCCAAATCTCATCTAACCCGTACTTAGTCTTTTGCTTAACGAGGTGGGCAGCAAGATCATCTGCCTCTACACCTTCG
>TARA_R110000796_G_scaffold4997_3_pt1 | contig 27625 bp, 23 predicted proteins | sample TARA_R110000796 | Tara Oceans TARA_R110000796 (sample SAMEA4397815) | marine metagenome | biome: Polar Biome; feature: [SRF] surface water layer (ENVO:00010504); material: water (ENVO:00002006), including particulate matter (ENVO:01000060) such as... | depth 5 m
ACAGGTACTTCAGGTGATAGTTTATTATCAACTTCAGGTACAACAGGTTCAGCAGGTTCATCAGGTACAAATGGTATAGCCGGTACTTCAGGTGACGCAAATACATCGGGTACACAAGGTACAACAGGTACATCAGGTTTAGATGGAGTAGGTGGTATATCGGGTGCATCAGGTACAGCAGGTTCATCAGGAGAAAATGGTACATCAGGAGAAAATGGTACAGCAGGTACAGATGGCCCAGGTGGTACAACTGGTACATCAGGTTCATCCGGTACCTCAGGTACAGCAGGTAACGACGGTGCATCAAACACAGATGGTACACCTGTAATTGTAACATTAAGCAGTACTACTGTAGGTGAGGAAGCAAGTGGTTTAGTCATTGATGGAAGTACTGGTGATTTTACTCTAGATGAAGATTTCAACATAGGATTAGAAAATCCATTAAGAATTGGTAAAAATTACCCGGCTAATGCAGGTCAAATAGAATATGGTTGGCCTACATTAAACACTAATGCTAGTGGTGAAATAATTACACCTACTACTGCAGCTTATACTGGTACTGTTTCATTTGGGAAGTTAGTTTGTTTACAAACTAATAATACTTGGGTCCTAGCTGATGCCGATGTAGAAGATACAACTAGAAATTTATTAGGTATAGCTTTGGGTTCTGCACCTACTGATGGTATCTTGTTAAGAGGATTTGTAAGATCTTCATACACTTTTACAAATGGGAGACCTTTATTTGTAAGTGCAACAGCAGGGTCTATGACAGCCACAGCACCTGCTAATGATGATGAGTATGTTAGAGTAGTAGGCCATTCTATTGCCTCCCAAAATACCAACACCATCTACTTCAACCCAGAAAACACATGGATAAAAATAACAACCATTTAAATCTAAAAGTTTTAAATTAAAAGAAAATGCCAGGACAAGTCACCCACATAAATGGAATCTTAAACAGCAGTTACGATGAAATTAATACAGTAGATAAAAACACCATTCTAAATGTAAATGGATTACTATACCCATCCCCTGTTACTGATTTTATAAAAGATAAATTATACCTAATGTATGATTTTGATGACCAAGCCCTCACGGATACCACTGCTAAAAATCAGGCATATGACCAATACTCAGCCGACACCGGAGTATTAGCTCAAACTGGACATGACTCACAACTACTTGATGGAAGTACTGCTGCCGCACTTTTAACTGACTTAACTATAGGTTCAACTTCTGTAAGAGTATTATCATTAGATGGAGTATCTAACTATGCACGAAAGAGAGCATACAATGCTGCTCTTGCAGGTGGAGGAGGAAACCACTTAGCATCAACTTATGGTGTGGGACCCGCAGTAACCGTAAGTGGGGGTGTAACATATAATAATAATGACTACCTCTACCAAGATGGTTGGACTTGTGAAACTTGGTGGAGGTCAAACGGTGCCCACCTTAATAACACAAACGTATGGTCCCGTTTTGATAATTCTTCTATAAGGTTTAGAATTAAAAGCAACAATCAAAGTGATATGATTTTCGCTGGTGGTGGTACAAAAACAGGATTTGGTACTTATGCTACAAATACGTGGGTGCAGATGACATTTACGGCCACCCCCGAAGCTTCAACTGATAGATTTACAGTCCAGATGTACAAGAATGGCCAAACAACCGGTAATACATTCACTAATTTATCCATAACACCCGCAGGGTTTACAAAAGATATACATATATTAGGCTCTAAGAATTTTGGCCCTGCCGAAGAATTTAAGGGTTATTATGGTTTAATTAGATTATATCAAAAACCACTGTCACAAGCAGAAATAGTTAACAATTATATATTTAATAAAGCAAGATTTGGTTTATAAAAATTTAAAACTTATAAATATGTTAAGAATAGATGATTTAACCCTTAGAAATTATAAATTAATAAACTTTTCGCAACTTTCAAATCCAGAGTATAGTAAGTACAAGGGAAGAGCAAAAGTAAGCCAAGATAAATCTTTAGCAATAATTAAAGACTTAGAAATAGAATTAGAAGATGGTTGGACAAATCTAGAAATAACCTCATATTTATCGGATAATCGAATTTTATGGAATACTCCAATACGTAATGATTACCCTGAAGATTATGATCCTATAGAAGACGAATAGTTTAATTTTTTATTTTAATTTGGATATTTATTAAAATTTTATTATATTGGTGAAATAGTTTTAAAAAGAATAGTTATATGCAAAAACTTTTATACATTGCCCCTCATCTTTCAACTGGGGGGCTTCCACAATATTTAACAAAAAAAATTGAACTCCTTAAAGATGAGTTTGAAATTTATCTTATAGAATGGTCTGACATTACAGGTGGTAAGTTAGTAGTTCAAAGAAATAAATTAAAAAACTTAATTGACCCCGATAAATTTTTTACTTTAGGGGAAAATAAAAGTGAGTCATTTGATGTAATAAATAAAATTACCCCAGACATAATACATTTGGAAGAAATCCCAGAGTATTTTATGGATGACGATATATCTAGAAAACTTTATTCAATAGATAGAAAGTATTACTTAGTAGAAACCTCCCATGATTCTTCTATGAATACTGATAATAAATTATTCTTTCCAGATAAATTTATGTTTGTATCAAACTGGCAAATAGACCAGTATAAAAACATAAATATACCTAAAATATTGGTAGAATACCCGATTGAGTATGTTGATCGCCCTAATAGAGAAAATGCGTTAAAACGTCTAAAATTAGACCCAACGAAAAAACACATTTTACATATTGGGTTATTTACATCTAGAAAAAATCAAAAAGAATTTTTTGAATATGCTAAAGCACTACCTGAATATGAATTTCATAGTGTTGGGAATCAAGCAGATAATTTTAGAAGTTATTGGGAGCCTTTAATGGTATCTAAACCTGATAATTTAACATGGTGGGGTGAGAGGACAGATGTAGAAAATTTCTACCAATCTATGGATTTATTTTTATTTACTTCTAGAGGTAATGAAAATGATAAAGAAACTATGCCTTTAGTTATCCGTGAAGCCTTATCATATCAAATACCTCAACTGTTGTATAATTTAGAAGTTTATCAAAATTATTTTAATAGTTATAATTCAATTAATTATTTAGATTTTGATAATTTTAGAGAAAATGTTAAAAAAATAAAGAAACACTTTAATGATTCAAATGAAATTATTGAAGAAGAAGAAGCTTATGTTGTATGCTCTTACCCAACAACCCAAGCTGTTGTAGATACTGTAATTGAATGTATAAAATCTTTAAGAAAAGAAAGTAACAGAAAAATTATACTATCAGTTCACTGCCCCGTCTCTAAAGAGCTACAGGATATGGTTGATTATGTATTCTATGAAAAAAACAACCTTTTAACAAAACACACATTTTATTCAAGTTATAGGGGATATTGGGATCAATATGATACTTATGTAAATTTAAGGGGTGAAGGAAATGATAGATACCACGGACCCGCATGCTATTCATTATTTTATAACCCGGCTACATTTGCTAAAGGTTTAGGGATTAAAAAATTATACTATATTAACTTTGATTATATTCTTAAAGATAGTAGTTATATAGATTATATTTCTAAAAAACTAAACACCCACCATACATTTTTTGGTGAATATAAGGCACAAGAGGGTAAGTGTTATTATACCTATTTCTTCGGGGCAAGACCTGAAGCAATTTTAAATCGTTTAAATTTTATAGAAAATGAAGACCAGTATAATAATCTTATGAGTGATTATGGGGCTGAATCTAATGGTCTTGAAAATTTATATTATCATATTTTTAAAAATAATAAAAATAATTATATTGAAACTCAAGAAAAATTCGATAGTGACTCTAAAAAATACTTAAAATTTGAAGACCACTCAGCAGTTGAATATTATACTATACTCCCTACAGATGTTAAAAATCATTTTTGCCCTTGGGTTACAATTTCTAATGCTAAAGAAAGCAAAAATATCCACTATACTGTAGAAAAGAATGGAGAAGTTATTATTGATAGGTTATTAGAAGTTAGGGGGAAATATTCATTTTGGGATTTAATAAAATATGATTTAAAAGATAACTTTATCGTTACCTTTGATGTAAAAGATTCATCAAATGGGGAAACTATAAAATATCATCAATTCAATTTAAATGAAGATTACTTTTTAAACACAATGCCTGATAATGGTATGTTTAATTGGAAAGGTGATAGATCTCAATATGAACCTAAGATTAAACTGCTCCATTTAGTTACAGAACCAACAACCAACAAGAAAGAACAACGCTCTATAAAAAATTTAAAAGATTTTTGTAGTAGTACTGGCATAAAATATAATCAAAGAATTAATAAAATTTGGAAAGAAACACCACCTTCAGATACTTGTAATCGTCCCCAAGATATAGCAAGTGAACCTGGATATATGAAACTGTCACCCGGACATTATGGGTGTTATTTAGCTCATAAAAATGCTATATGTGAAGATGATAATAAAATTTATGATTTTACTTTAATATTTGAGGGAGATGTTATGGTTGATTCTGAAGATTTATATTCTTCACTTCTCAGATTTAATAAAATAGCAAGAGAAAACCAATTAGATATTATAGGGTTTGGAAATCCTAAACCTCAAAATATTACTGATACAATTGAAGATGTTTACATTAGTGATAATGCTTTTGTTCCTGCTCAATCTTATCTAATTCCCCATACTAGTTTAAAACATGTACAAAAAATTACAAATGATTCAAAATGGGATGCTTTTGATTTATGGATAAAAAATGTAGCTAAATTTAAAGTAGCAACGGCAGATAAAGTCTACACAAAACACCTACCAGGGTTTAGTTTAGTAGATCAAATTGAAAAAAATAAAGATAATGACAACCCTTTAATATTTACCGATTAATGAAAATATGCCAAGTAAATCCGGGGTGTGGAATTCCTATCCCACCTCCTAATTGGGGAGCAATTGAAAAAATAGTATGGGAGTTTCATTTAAATTTCAAGGATTTAAATTATGAATCAGATATTAAATTTTTAAACCAAATTAAATTTGATGAATATGATATTATTCACTGCCATGTAGCAAATTTAGCTTTAGAACTAGCAGCAAAGGGCATCCCTTACATTTATCAGTTACATGACCACCATGCATATCACTATGGCAAAGATTCTTCTACTTATAAACAAAATTTAGAAGCTATTGATAAATCCTTAATAACCTTACTACCTGCTAGATTTTTAGTAGATTATTTTGATCACCCAAAAGCAATTTATTTTTCACATGGTGTAAATACAAATATTTTTTACCCAATAGAAAAATTACCACCTCAAAATCCTAAACTATTAATGGTAGCAGCTAATGGTTTAGGGGGGACGCATGGGGGGTTTGATAGAAAAGGATTTACATTTGGACTTGCTTTAGCTATGAAACGAAATTTAGATATTACAATAGCAGGTCCCGGATTTAATAAATCCTTTTTTAATGAAAATTTATGGATGTTGAATTATCCTAAATTAAATTTAGTTTTTGACACCCCTAATAGTGAATTATTAGATTTATACCACAAACATGATATTTTTCTTCATCCCTCAATGTTGGAGGCTGGTCATCCTAATTTAACATTATTAGAAGCATTAGCATCAGGTCTACCTACAATTGCTAATTGGGAATATGGCACAGACCTCCATGGAGCTTGGAGAGCACCTCGTGATGTTTTTGAAATGGAAAGAGGATTAAATGATATAATTAATAATTGGGAAATATATAGAGATAGATGCCTAACAACCCGTCAAGAATTATCTTGGTTAAGTCGTTCCAAAGAGTTAATAGAAATATATAAAAACATACAATGAAAGAAGTTTTAATAAAAGAATACAATAATTTAATAAAAAATCCAATCTTACCTATATATCCTACTAACAGTATTATTAATACTTTTATTAAGGGAGCTAGGATTGAAATAAAAGGTAAAAATCCTAAAAAATATAAAATACAATTCATAAATAAATCTACCAGTGAAGTAATGTATAGTGTAGATATGAATAATAACTCATGGGCTAAAACAAATAAGCAATATTTTATTGATTATATAATTGTAGTAACAGATGCAGATACTGGTGAAGTAATCAGTAAACATGATTTTAATGCTAAAGATCAGAAAGTTTATATTCACTTTGCATCAAAAGCATTAGGGGATACAATCGCATGGTTCCCTTACGCCGAAGAATTCAGAAAAAAACACCAATGCCATTTAGTTGTTTCAACATTCCATAATGAAATGTTTAAAGATAACTACCCAAATATTGAATTTGTAAGCCCTGGCACATTAGTAAATGGTATATACGCTATGTATGAGATAGGGTGGCACTATAATGAAGATGGAAGTATAAACTATGATAAAAATATATCTGACTTTAGGGAAGGTGGACTACAACAGTGCAGTTCTGAAGCATTGGGGGTTGATGTAGTTGAAGTAAAACCAAAATTAACATATAAAAACACAGGCTCCACAGTAGAGGGAGATTATGTCGTTATAGCACCTCACGGATCAGCTCATGCTAAATATTGGAATCACTCCGGAGGTTGGCAAACTGTAATAGATAATTTAAATGATAAAGGGTATAAAGTTGTAATGATTACACAAGAACCTTTAGGAAATAAGTGGCATGATTCTAAGTTGGGGGGAACATTAACAGGAGTAATAGATAAAACTGGTGATTTTCCACTAAGTGAACGAGCTAATGATATGATGAATGCTAAAGCCTTTATAGGAATAGGAAGTGGTTTAAGTTGGCTGTCATGGGCTTTAAACACCCCAACAGTATTAATTTCAGGATTTAGTGAAGCTTATAGTGAGTTTAAGGATTGTGAGAGAATATCACCACCCGAAAACACATGCTCTGGATGTTTTAATAGAGTAAGACTAGATGCAGGAGATTGGGAATGGTGTCCAGATCATAAAAATACTGATAGAATGTTTGAGTGTACTAAAACTATTACACCCAATGTAGTAATTGCTGCTATAGACCGTCAACTAAAAAAATCTTCTTAATATTTATAATTAAAAGTTACAAAAACATATGTCAAAACTAACAAGTGAAGAAATTCAACAACTAACGTTATTAAAAACAAAATACAACCAATTAGTAGGAGTTATAGGAAATATAGAGGTTCAAATGATGTCTCTTTCGTTGCAAAAAGAACAGTTAAAAGCAGAATTTTTAACCATTCAAGAGGAAGAAATAAAACTAGGAAAAGAATTAGAAGAAAAGTATGGTAATGGTACCATTTCTTTAGAAAATGGTGAATTCTCCCCGATGAAATAATTTTTTAACAAAGCTTCATATATTTATTATCAAAATATAACAATTACATAACATGGCAGAAACATTAATTTCCCCCGGAGTATTAGCAAGAGAAAATGATCAATCCCAAATCACTTCTCAACCTATACAAGCAGGCGCAGCATTAGTAGGTCCAACAGTAAAGGGTCAAGTAAATATCCCAAAGCTTATTACTACTTACAGTGAATATCAAGCGGATTTTGGTACTACTTTTGATAGTGGGTCAGATGAGTTTACTTTTCTAACATCAATTTCAGCATATAATTACTTCCAAAATGGAGGTACTTCTTTAATTGTTACTAGAGTAGCCTCAGGTTCATTTACAGCCGCAACTTCATCAACAATATTTAATGATCAAGAAAGTGGAGCAATTGATGTTGGAGCTAATTTATTAGGTTCTTTCACTTCAGGAGGTCAAGGGGGAACTGCTGGAACATTTAGTGGTGTAGCTACAAGCACAACAGGAGCAGGAACTGATTTAACTTTAGATGTAGTTACTTCTACATCCAATGGTAAATTAATAGTTACTGCTGATGATTTGCTTAGTGAAATTACCTCAAATCCAACAAATTGTGGGACAGCTACATATACTGGAGTTTCTTTAACTGGAGGAACTGGAACAGGTGCTGTGGCCACAGTAGTAGTAACAGGAACAACAGCACCAACAATTGCAGGTGTTACCGTAACAGCCACAGGATCAGGGTACATTGCAACTGATGTATTAGGAATAGCGGGTGGAGCTTTAGGAACAGGTCAATTAATAAATGCTGATGACATATTAGCAAACATAGCCCAACCTGCATTAGGGAATGTAACGGGTCCATTTACGGTTGCTCAAACTTCAACAAGTGGGGCAGGCTCAGGAGCTACATTCACCATAACAGGTAATGGTGCTGGAGCTGTATCAGCTATAGCAGTAGCATCCATAGGTACAGGGTATGTTGCTAATGATACAATAACAATTACATCAACAGCTTTGGTATCAGCCGGATTTACAGCAGCATCTACAAATTTAGTAATAACGGTAGCTGCGGACATGGTTCAAAATTCATCAGCAGCATCCATTACATTAATAGAAGCAAATTTATTTGTAGAAGCAACAGCAGTTACGGTTGCAGCAGCAGGAGCAGGATATGTCGTAGGAGAAGAAGTAAAAGCAGCAGCATCTAGTATTGGTAACCCAACAGCGGAATTAATATTAACCTTGGTTGATGCTGATATAACAGATTCAAATGCATTTACCTTAGAATCAATTGGTCAAGGTATTATTATGAATAACACAGGAGCTGAAAACTCCCAAGGTGCTTTAACAAATGGGACATCGGATAACATTAGATGGGAAATTTCATCACCAAATACGTCCTCAGGTACATTTAGTGTTATTGTTAGACAAGGTAATGATACTACAAGATCAAAATCAGTTCTTGAAAGTTTTAATAATGTATCATTAGACCCAAAATCTTCAAATTATATTTCAAGAGTAATTGGTGATCAAACACAAGTAGTAAGAGGATCAGGAACTGATGTTTACCTTCAAACTACAGGATCATATGCTAATGCTTCAAGATATTTAAGAGTAAAAGAAGTAAATTTCAAAACACCAGATTATTTAGATAATAGTGGAACTGCAAAACCACAATATACAGCTTCTATTCCAGTAGCAGCTTCTGGTACTTTTGGGGATGCCGTAGGAACAATTTTAACTGGGACCGGAAAGTATTATGACAAAATTAGTGATAGTGATACTCAAGGATTAGTTGGAGGTAATTATACAGTAGCCTTTAACTTACTAGCAAATAAAGACGATTTTAAATACAACATTATATCAACACCTGGTTTATACCAAGCAGGCTATAGCTCAGTATTAAATACTTTAGTAGCAAATACTGAAAATAGAGGAGATAATATTGTAATTTTAGATCTTGAAGCATATGCTTCTTCAATAACAGCAACATCAACAACAGCAAATAGTAAAGATACATCATACGCAGCTTCATATTGGCCATGGTGCATGGTAACAGATCCGGATTCAGGACAGAGAGTTTGGGTACCAGCTGGAACATTAATTCCTGGAGTTTATGCTAATAATGATAGAACAGCAGAAGCATGGTTTGCACCTGCAGGTATCAATAGAGGTGGATTAGGAGTTGTTATTCAAGCCGAAAGAAAATTAACTCAAGCTAATAGAGATACTTTATATACAAATAAAGTAAACCCAATAGCAACATTCCCTGGAAGAGGAGTTGTAGTATTTGGTCAGAAAACATTACAAAATCAAGCATCAGCTTTAGATAGAATTAATGTTAGAAGATTATTAATTGCTCTTAAGAATTATATTTCACAAGTATCTGATAATCTAGTATTTGAACAAAATACAGCAGCTACAAGAAACATCTTCTTAAGCCAAGTCAACCCATATTTGGAGTCAGTACAACAAAGACAAGGTCTATACGCGTTTAAAGTCGTTATGAACGAATCAAACAATGGGGCCGATGTAATTGATAGAAACGAATTAAGAGGTGCTATATACATACAACCTACTAAAACGGCTGAATTCATTTACCTAGACTTCAATATTCTACCTACAGGAGCAGAATTTCCTGCATAAGAATTAGAAGGTATCATATTTATAATTGAACAAAAATTAAACATAACATAAAATGGCAGTATTAGACCCAAACGAAATATTTTTCACAGCTTTTGAACCAAAAGTACAAAATAGGTTTATCATGTATGTTGACGGTTTCCCATCTTACATTATTAAAGGTGTTAGTGGGTTAGGGTTTGCACAAGATGAAATTACATTAAACCATATTAATACTTACAGAAAAGTAAAAGGTAAATTAAGATGGAATGACATCACAATGCAGTTATTTGACCCTATCACACCTTCAGGAGCACAAGCAGTGATGGAGTGGGTTAGATTACACCATGAATCTGTAACGGGTAGAGACGGTTATAGTGATTTCTATAAAAAAGACTTAACTATAGATGTGTTAGGTCCTGTAGGAGATGTTGTTTCGGAATGGATTATTAAAGGTGCATTTATAAAAGATGCTTCATTCGCAGATATGAATTGGGACAATGATGGTGAAGCTATGAATATTGATATGACAATCGGAATGGATTATTGTGTATTGAATTTCTAGTAAGAAATACATATAGATTTGAAAATAGCTTGGCTTCGGTCAAGCTTTTTTTTACATTGCATATGTATACATGATAATTAAGTTATAGCAAATAAAATTTATATGAGCACAGAAGCAAAACCTAACTTCCCAACAGAAACAGTTGAATTACCTTCAAAAGGAAAAATTTATCCTAAAGACCACCCCTTACGTGATGGGAAAGTAGAGATAAAGTATATGACTGCTAAGGAAGAAGACATCCTAACAAATCAGAACTTAATTACAAAAGGTACAGTATTAGAAAAGTTGATGGAAGAGTTAACTTTAAAGAAGTTTGACACTAAGGATGTATGTACCGGAGATAAAAATGCTATGTTTATGGCAGCCAGAGTATTAGGCTATGGCTCAGAGTATAAATTTACCCACAATGGTAAAGAATACGAAACCGACTTATCAACTATAGACTCAAAACCATTTGATGATTCTCTAGTAGATGAAGATGGTCATTTTTCTTTTGAATTCCCAAAATCAAAAATTCAAATAAAATTCAAAATCCTGACTGAAAAGGATGAAGAAACTATTCAAGAAGAGATAAAATCCTTAACTAAATTCAAATCGTTAGGGGGTGGGGAAATTACAACCCGACTAAAACACCAAATTGTATCTATTGATGGTAATGGGGATAAATCCGAAATCAGATCTTTTGTAGAAAACCACCTACTAGCTCAAGATTCACGAGCTTTAAGAACTTACATCAAAAAAGTATCCCCTAATATTGACTTAGACTATACTTTAGAAAATGGTGATGTAATTGAAATTCCAATTTCATTAGGTTTTTTTTGGCCGGATCTATAAAACAAATCCAACTACACAGAGCATCAATATTTAATAAAATTCACGAAATTATATTTCATGGTAAGGGGTACGACTATACTACGGTGTATAATATGCCTATATGGCTTCGTAATTTTACATTTAATAAAATTAAATCTTGGTATGATGCTGAATCCGAAGCTAAAAAGAAATCCTCTAATGACATAGACTTAGCTAACCCTGATAAAAGCAAAATACCACAAAGACAGATCTCACCTCCTAGTTATGTAACAGGGGCTTCAAAAAAGTAGTAATTTCTAATATTTATAATAAAATATATTATTGATGGCTACTCCTCAAGAGATTCAAAATCAGAAAAATTTAAATAAAGAAAAGGAAGTATCTCTTTCTTTAGAACAAGAACTCCTTCAAATCCTCCAAAGAAGAGTTGGGGTTGAAAAAGATGTTGTAAATGAGCAGCAGGATATTCGAAATATTCTGATTGATCAAACTAACCAAATGAAATTCCAATCTGAGGAAAAAAGACTCATTAGACAAATATCAGGTCAAATTTCAAGAATATCAGAGCAGACATATTCCATAAATAAAAAAGAATTAGGTCTTACTAAAACTACTGCTAGTATAACAAAAATGCAGTTAGATTTAGATAAAGGCATTCAACTGTTAGCAACTCAAAAAAATAAACTTTTAGCTGAAGGGGGTCAACTAAATGTAGACATTGCTAATTCTATACAACAACAAGTAGACGAATCTATTAAGCTTAAAAAAGAATTAAGTAAAGTAGCAATATCCTCAGAAAAAATATCGAATAATTTTGGAACTAAGGCATTTAGTGGTTTAGCCGACGTTACAAAGTCTATTCCTGGTCTACGTAGTTTTAGTACCCCCTTTGAAAATGCAGCCGAAGCAGCAAGAGAACAAGCACAATTTAATTTAGAAAATTTTGGTACTACTAAAAAATTAAGTAAAGAATCTTTAAAATCTCTTAAAACTGGTAAAGGGTTAAATGCCGATAAAGTAAGATCTTTAGGGTTAGAAGGAAAATTAATAGATAAAAATGGTAAACTACTTACAGGAACAGCAGCAGCAGCAAAAGCAAATACCCTAGGGTTAACCAAAAGTATAAGCCCTTTAAAAGCAGGATTTAAATCATTAGGTCCTGTAATTTCAAAAGCTTTAGGTCCCTTAGCATTAATTAAGGCTGCAATTGATATTGGTAAATTTTTCTTTGATGCTATGGTAGGTGCTTCAAAGGCAACAGCTGAATTCTCTCGAAATCTGCTCATCAGTAGAGAGTCAGCAAGAGAGCTATACACTACCACCATACCAGGTATAGTTGGAGAATTTAACCAAATTGCAAAAGAACAAGGTAATGTAACTATAACAGCTGAAGCATATTCTGCGGCCTTAAGTAGTATAAACAGTGAGTTAGGAATGCAATTAAACCTAGCTAAAGAATTTGGTAAAGAAACAGCTATGAACGTAGCTGAAGTTGCTAAAATGCAACAAAATTTTGGTTTAAGTGCTAGTGCAGCAACCCAATTATTCTTAGAATCTGAAAGAACTAATGTTCCCTTAGATGAAATGAATAAGTCCATATTTGGTACATTAGGATTAATGTCAGCCCAATCAGGCTTACAAGTGGATTTAAATAAAGTTATAGAAGAAGCAGCTTCCATATCAGGGAATATGAGGGCTAACTTTAGAGGTAATACAGAAGCAATTGCTCAAGCAGTATTTCAAGCTAAGTTATTAGGTTTAAGTTTATCCCAAATGGAAGGGGTATCTGGAAGTTTATTAGATTTCCAATCTTCAATTGAAAGTGAAATGGCAGCTGAACTACTAACGGGTAGACAGTTAAATTTAGAAGAAGCAAGACGAGCCGCACTTATGGGTGATACTGAAACCCTAATGTCTGAAATTTCTAAACAAGCAGGTACTCAAGAAGATTTCTTAGCTATGAATATAATCCAACGTCAAGCTTTAGCTAAAGCTGTTGGGTTAGAGGCTAATGAACTTGCTGATATGTTTAAAAAACAATCAGAGCAAGATGCATTAGCTAAGAAAAATTTAGAAATACAAAATAAACTTAGAAAAGAAGGTAAATCTTTATTAGCTGAAGGGTTTAATATCAAAGAAGCATCACTAGCTGAAATAAGAATAGCAGCACAAAAAGCAGGAAAAAGTGAAGCAGAATTAAGAGATATTTTAGGTGATCAAATCTATCTTAGAAAACAAGAAGAAGATGCTACCCAAAAATTTAATAAAGCTTTAGCACAAGCAAAAGAAGCATTTGCAAGATTAGTTGGTGGGGGTGTTTTAGATAAACTCGTAGCAGGTTTAACAGGGTTAGTAGAAAGTTCTTTATTTAAAGGATTTATAGAAGAAGGAGAAGCAGAAAATTTATCCAACATTGCTCAAGATAAAGACAATAAATTTAACCTATCAGATGAAGAAAAAGAAATATTAAAATCATCAGAAACACAAATTACAGGTGTAGAAAAGACAGCTACAGTTGCAGGATCAGCAGCCGCAGGAGCAGCTGCTGGAGCTGTAATAGGAAGTATAGTACCGGGTATAGGTACAGCAGCCGGTGCTGTAATAGGAGGAGCTTGGGGAGCTATATCATCAGCCCTAGCAACGGGTATTGTAGATAATATACAAAAAGAAAACCTAGAAGAAGCTCGAACAATAGCAAGAGAAAAAGGAATTGATGGGTATGAAAAAGTAGATGATTTCATTTTACGCCCGGGTCAATCCCCAATAAAATTCAATAAAGATGACTTATTAATAGGTGGTACTAACCTTGGGGGAAGCAATGATGGTGAGGTAGTAACTCTATTAAAAGAATTAATATCAGAAGTTAGAAAAGGGGGGGATGTTTATATTGATGGAGCAAAAGCAGGTAGATCATTAGCATTGTCAACTTCTAGAATAGGTTAATATTTATAATAAAACAATAACCAAAATAAACTAATTATGGCAGAATCAATCAAAAATCAATTTGACACAAATGGCTCTCCACTAGCAGTACCCGTTTCGCCAGCTAATGGTGTTACACCTGATAGTGTTAGTATTCAAGGTAATTCATTACTTCATAACCAATATTCTAATATCGGAGACCCTAACTTAAATGTACCGGCATACACTAACTTTGGTGCCGGAGCTATGGGATACACAAACCCATCTACATCACAGTTAGGTATTCAAACTCAAGCATATCAAGAACCAGTAAACAGATACTCTGCAACTGCTCCTGAAGGACGATCATTCTAAAAAATACATATGCCTTTAATTAACTTCAAATCAGACTTAACTAATCTGCCTTGGGGGAGAGATAAACGTGGTGGTGGTGATAGTAATCAACCATACATTACTAAAGATATCCCCACAGGGTTAGAATCTGATGATCTTCCTGTAAGGTCAGGTCCTGATTTTATAGTTAGAGGAGGCTTAAAGTCTGTATCCAATGCCTTAGATGATGTTAGTAGATTAGCACAAATGTTTGTTGATACTAAAAACCCATCAGCAGGTCTTGGCTTTATAGCTAAACAAAATATACTATCTAGAACATCAGTTAAAACTCCTGCTTCTTATGGTATAGGGTATGCAGGTTCTACAGATTATTATTTTGAACCTGGAATAGGTGGGTTAGTTGCTGCCGGGGGTGGGAATGTTAATCAAGGGGTTTACACTCCTGTAGGAACTTTAGCCACAGCCTTAGGTACAGGTTTAGGATTACATGCAAATTTATTAGGTTTAGATCCTTTCTCTCCTATGAGTGGGGTAGTAGAAGGATCATTATTAAGTGGAGATTTAGGTTTAAATACTTACGAATCCGCTACTAAAATACTCAATGAAACTTCTCAAGATAATAGGTTAGTAATATTTAACGATCGAGCAAATGAGGTTGGAACTAACGAAGATATTAATTTATATTCTTACTCAGGAGGTCCTGGGGCTGTATTAGGAATAGGCCAAACTAATATTAGATTTGCAGACCAAAGAACGGGATTTGCAAATGTTAATGGTGTTGGGATAGAAGCAAAAACCTACCAAACTACAAGGTGGAATAATAGAACCACAGGCAGTTTTATTTCTCCTCTAACAAATGGAGTTTCAACCAAGTATGGAGAAGCTACAAACTTTGTAGAATCTTTAAATTTTATGGATGGGGAGCCTATTATAACGGCTGATGGTGGGTTTTCATATACTCAAAATTTTGTATATAGTGTAAACACCTTTACAACATCATCAATTTTAAACAACCCTAGTGTATTATATAGAAATAATTCAAGAACATTTACCCAAAACCAAATAGTTGATAAACAAAATGTTATTGAAGGAGGTCAAACAGGTTTATATCCAACAGATTTTAGAAAGGAATTATATGATGTTAATGGTGTTAACTTAGAAGACACTGAAACTTCTACAATTATATCTAACTCTCCTAGTTATAGAATAAAAAACAAAGATATTAGACTAAACCAGGGTCAACCTGGTAAACAAGGTGGTAAACTTAGAGATGATAGTCAAGCTGATAGTTTAGGTAAAAATGTTTGGAATTATGGTATAAAAGCAACTGAATTGGAGGCATTAGATAAAATAACAGCAATGCCTATGTATTCAAGTGTAGGTCCTGATGTTAATCAACCTATAAACGATTTAGTTAAATTTAGGATAGCAGCCATAAACAATGATAGATCAGACGGGCAAGCCGTTTATATGCATTTTAGAGCATTTATAGACTCAATGTCTGACTCATACACATCAACTTGGAACCCTGTTAACTATGTGGGAAGGGGAGATACATTACATAATTATGGGGGTTTTGGGAGAACTATCTCATTAGGTTTTACAGTTGCTGCTCAATCAAAAGCAGAACTTATCCCAATGTACAAAAAATTAAATTATTTAGCTTCAACTTTAGCACCTGATTACACTCAAGCTGGGTTTATGAGGGGTAATTTGGTTAGACTAACTATAGGAGGATACTTATATGAACAACCTGGATTTATAACATCTTTAACTTATGATGTTCCCCAAGAATCAACTTGGGAAATAGGATTAAATGAAGAAGGTGGATCTGATTCAAGTGTTAAAGAACTCCCACATATGATTAAAGTAAGCGGGTTTTCATTCACTCCAATTCATACATTCCTACCAGAAAAACCAAACAACGCAAACAACCCAGACTCTAGATTTATAGCTTTATCAAGTGCTCCTAATTCTAGGGGTAATTACAATGATGAGTATAGAACATATCAAGCTAATGCAACTGCTGGGGGTGATAATATTACAACGTAGATGAATAGATACGCTAACATAAGAAAAATTAGGAATACAAACGAGTTTGTAGGCACCCCCGGAACTAGATACTACACCACTGTAACATATCCCGAAATACCTGCAAGTGAAAATGATATTTGGGTTGAAACTGAATTTGGCGATAGGTTGGATTTACTAGCAAATCAATTTTATCAAGACACTTCTTTATACTGGATAATATCAATAGCAAATCCTAATAAAATTAACATGGGGTCTTTAACACTACCACCAGGAACCCAAATTCGAATACCAACAAATATACAATCAATTGTAGATAGTTATAACATATTAAATAGGTAACGTTATGAATAATAATTTTTTAGGTGAGCCCTTTAATCAATGGGTTAAAACCCAAGTAGAGGTAAGACAGGAGTCCCTAGGAAAATATTCTAATATTCCTTCAAGAGATTTACAAAATTATATTACTAAAGCACCTTTTGTAAGATTAGCAAGTTCAGTTAATTTAACAAATAAAGGTCCTAAGGGCCCCATAGACAATTCCGTACTACAAAAGTTAATAGCAAATGGCATTCCAGCTGAGTCTATTACGGGTGATGAATTAGCTAAAGCCTGCATTCTCCAAGGAGGGGTCGTATCGTCCACAGGCGAAAATACATTTTCAGGACTACAGTCGGGTTTAAATGATGGTAGTGGTTTATTTAATGGAGCCTACGGGTGGGGAGGAAGTCAAGAAAGAGGATATGTGCCAATGCCTGGAATTACCAATGCTGATGTTACATACTATAATAATGGAGCATTAAGTAAAACTACAATAAACATTAGATGTTATAGCAAAACACAATTTTCACTATTAGATGTACTATATTTAAGACCAGGCTATACTTTATTATTAGAATTTGGTTGGAGTCAATATCTTAATAATGAACGTGAATTAGTATCTATGGATCAATTTTATACAGACCCTATGTCTGGAATCCTCAATGGTGGGGTAGATCAATATGAGATGTATAGAAAAATTGATGCTGAACGAAAAGAACATGATGGTAACTATGAGGCAGTTTTTGGGAAAATAAGTAAATTCAATTGGCAGTTCAATTCAGATGGAAGTTACGACATCCAAGTTCAATTAACTTCTATAGGAGATGTAATTGAATCCCTAAAATGTAACATAACAAACCCAGGCAAACCCTTAGTATTTAAATCCTCTGAAAATTGGTTTGAAAATACGTTTGGACCTGAAGTAGACCCAACCCAACTCCCCCCTTTAATATCTAATGCTAATGAAACTCTTATTAATAGAGAATTATATAATATTTACCAATTAGCACAACAATCAACTTCTAATATATCTTTATTAGATTACACTCTTACGGATTATGTAGGTTTAGATGTTTTAGGATCTGCCCAAAAATCTAAGGACATAACTTACCCTAAATCATTACTTACTATACCTGGTACTACCACGGATTTAGAAGAAAATCAATCACCCCAAGTTTATATTAAGTATGGTGCTTTTTTAGCATTTCTCCAATCTAGAATATTACTTTATAATAAAGATACTTCTATAATTTCATTTGATATGAATCTTGAAAATTTAGATGAAGATGAAAATGTAATTTTAAAAGTAGGTGGGCAATTTTCTTCAAATCCCCTAACATGTTTAATTCCTTATGAAAATGTTAATACTGAGGAAGGGATTAATTTCCCAAAAACAAACATTAATGATGTTATTTCTAATACTAGTTGGGATTATAGTCCATATTTAGGAAGAATATCAAATATTATGGTTAATATTAACTATTTAGCTACTTGTTTAGAAAGTGCGGGTAAAGATGAAGAAGGTAGTATAAACTTCCTCCAATACCTTAAAATAATTAACAAAGGAATTATAACATCTTTAGGCGGTATTAATAAGTTTGAAATAAAATTATCGGATGATGGTTTAAAACTTAGATTTATCGAAAACATCCCACAAAGAAGAAACACCCCATCTAGTGATGAGTATACTAGGTTTAATGTTTACGGGGTTAAACCTGGGATAGAGGGAAGTTTTATTAGAAATGTTAATTTAACAGCTGATTTATCGAATGATTTTGCTACTATGATTTCTGTAGGTGCACAATCAAATTCAAACACAATATCAGCTAATGCTACCTCATTTTCAAACTACAATGCTGGTTTAGTTGATAGGGTTATAGAAGAAAAACAATCAATCTACCCTAAAACTAACAGTGAAGGAAATCCTAAAGATCCAAAAACAACAATTGAGTCAAACTTTGATGAAAATATAAACCCCACCGAAAACAGTTTATTTATTCAAGTTTATCAAAATCTAAAGTTCCTTAACGAACAAATCAAATCCTTAACTTCTCACAATACTACCCATGCTAGTTTAATTTTAGGGGAGTTAACGAACCAAAAACAAATACAAGCACCATTCTTTTTACCTTTTAATTTTAGCTTAGGAATGGATGGACTTTCGGGGATGAAATTGTACCAAAAATTCTTAATGACTAATGATATCCTACCCCCATCGTATGAAAATGATGGGGTAGATCTACAAATAACAGGAATAAACCACTCTATAGACACACAGGCTTGGATCACTAACGTAGATACTCAATCAGTACCTGCAGACGAATTATCTGGGGTACAAAGGCCAGCAGAACTAAAATCTCCAAATACAACCCAACAATCTTAAGTATGTACATACCTAAAAGTAGAATATTAACCAACCAATATACTAACGATCGTAGTTTAGTTTATAAAAACAGTGGAGAAATCTATACTGGGTATTACTATAAAACTTTTAATGGGAAATACTTTACGGGTAAAACTCAAAATGATCCACCTAATGATGAGCTAACACTAGTTCAAACTATGGATGGTAATCTAACCCCAAACACACCACAAAACCAACTAGCATATTCAGATACAAGCAATACACCCTCAAACCAGATAGTAGCTGCTTATGCTAAACTTCAAAATATAGATTTAAACGAACCAACATTACAAACTATCCCCCAACAATATTTCCCAACCCCGGGGGTGGAAGATTATTCACTAGGTACTTTTACAAGGTACTTTTGTGTTAAAATAAATCAACCCGTATACTTGGAAATTGACATTGATACCTTTAAACAGTTAGAGAGTAGAAATGGTAGTTGGATGTGGGAGCCTTATAAAATATTTACTTTAGAATGGACTTTAAAAGGCAGTAAAGAATACGTGGTTGAGACCAATAGAAATATAGTTTTAATAGCTGAAAGAAGAAATGAATTAGTAGGCTTAGGGAGGTTTTTAAAAGATAATTATCTTAAGTTCCGAAAATAGTTTGGTATATTAAACCCCAATTTGTACATTAACCGAAAATAAAGTTATGTTTTGGTTAGTTGAATCTCAAAATCAAGTAGAAAATTTTTATAAAAGTAATTATAAGGAAGCATTTGTAGAAATAATTCCATATAATAATAGGATCCACCCTACCCAAAACCATGTGTGTGCTGTTTATATTCGCCCGTTATTATCGACTAAAGGATTTATAATACCCACTTCCCATAGTGAAACACTTAACGTTAGTATTGACAATATAAAACACATATTATCAAAGTATGATACACTATATGTACGTGATAAAAAGGAATTCTTACATTATTTTCCTTTAAAAACTCTTTACGACATAACACTTAATACTCATACGTATATACAACAATACACACAAACCCACTCCTACTTCTACAGCAAAATGGGTGATAAAAAAGATGTGAACCGCATTATTCCGATTGTAAAACACTATGAATATTGTGAGGTGATGTTTAATGAATTAAAAGAAAAAATAAATGAGCCAATCAACGACTTCTACAACCAAAAAACATCAGTGGTATTCAACGCCTTGGAGAGAAATGGCGTACGAATTGATGGAGAAAAATTTAAATCGCATTTTCACGATGTCGATGGAGAATTCATCTACACTCAATTCAACTTCAAAACACTCACAGGAAGACCAAGTAATAAATTTAATGGAGTAAATTATGCAGCCCTCAATAAAGACAACGGTTCTAGACAATGTTTTATTCCCCGCAATGATTTCCTTTTTGAGTTGGATATTAGTGCTTATCATCCTACTCTTTTGGCTAAGTTGGTCGACTACGATTTTGGTGATGAGGATATTCATTCTTCCTTTGCTACGATGTATGGGGTGGATTATAAAAAAGCTAAGGAGCTAACATTTAAGCAGCTATACGGAGGAGTCTTCAACCAATATAAAGATCTGGAATTTTTTAAGAAGGTGCAGGCATATACGGATGATTTGTGGGATACTTTCCAACATAAGGGTTCAATTGAGTGTCCTATTTCAAAACACATATATAAAAAGGATGATTTGCAAGATATGAAGCCTCAAAAGTTGTTAAATTATGTGCTTCAAAATTTGGAGACCGCAACCAATGTTTGTATATTATGGGAAATGTTTAAAATATTGAAGGGAAAGAAAACAAAGTTAGTACTTTATACTTATGATTCTTTCCTATTTGATGTAGATAAAACAGAAAAAGAAGTTATGAAGAGTATAATAGAAGTTTTTAAAAATAATAAGTTACAAACAAAATTTAATTATGGCCGCACCTACGATTTTAAATAATTCTGTGCATATGTATACGGTGGATGACTTCCAAGAGTTAGAAACCTTAAACATAGCAGATTTGAATAATAAACTATTTTGTACATTTACAACACTACAAGAGCTAGATAGTTTACTAGAACACATTACATCCAGCTATAATGTTATGTATAATAAAATATTCGTTTTACACATTAAAAGTAATGATGAATATGTTTGTACATACAATATAGACCAAGGAAATGTGAATAGTTTACCCCCTGGTACTATAATGGTGCATCGAAAAAAAGACACTAACACCCTCTACACAATAAATGCCTTAAATGAATTAATTAAAAGGCTAAATGGTGGGGTAGTAGATACTAAATTCCCAATTGACTGGCAACATTACCGCAATACAGTCCTACTCACACAGCATGATGAGTTAAAGCAACTAAAAACAAAAATACATAGAATTATTGAACTTTAGTTTGGTAGTTTGAAAAAAGGTTCTTATATTAATACAGTTATTAAATTTTAAACAAAAGTTATAAAAATGAATTTAGACGCAATCAAGCAAAAACTTGGGGAAATGCAATCCCAATCATCAAATTCTGGTGGAAACAGCAAACAATTATTTTGGAAACCTTCAGTAGGTAAACAACTTATTAGAGTTGTCCCTAACAAATACAATAAAGATTTCCCATTTACTGAAATGAAATTTTACTATGGAATTGGTAGTAAAAGAGTAATGGCCTCTCCTTCTAATTGGGGTGAAAAAGACCCAATTATAGAATTCGCGAAGAAACTTCGTCAAACTAATGACAAAGAAAACTGGCGCTTAGCTAAAAAATTAGATCCTAAAACTCGTATCTTTGCCCCTGTAGTAATACGTGGTGAAGAAAGTGAAGGTGTTAAGTTGTGGCAGTTTGGTAAAGAAGTATACCAAGAATTTTTAAACATGGCTTCTGATGATGAGATTGGTGATTATACTGACATCGTAGGTGGTCGTGATATTAAATTAAATACAGTTGGCCCTGAAACTACAGGAACTCCTTACAACAAAACCACAATTGGTCCTTCTTTAAAAGAAACAGCACTTTCAAATGATGAGTCTATAGCTAAAAACTTACTTGAAAATCAAGCTGATCCTATGAAAGTGTTTAAGCCTCTATCATATGATGATATGAAAGCATCACTTCAAGAATGGTTACAACCTGAAGGAGAAGAGGTTGAAGATTCAATCGTATCAGAACCAGCAGTATCTTTTGATAGTGATGTTAAAAAATCAAATTACTCACTAGACACAACTTCATCAACCGTTAAAAAAACTAAAGCAGATCAATTTGATGATTTGTTTGCAGATAGTAAAAGTACGGATGACGATTTACCGTTTTAATAAATAAGTTATATGGCAAGAAAGAAAAAATCTTTATCGGAAGCAGTCTCCTCAGAAATAAAGGCAAATTTTAGCTTAGATGGTTTTAAATCAAAAAAGGGTTTAACATCAAAAGCAAAATTTAAAGAACAAGAATGGATACCTCTTTCCAAGGCATATCAAGAGGTAACTTCAGTACCTGGTATACCCATGGGGCATATAGTTTTACTTAGAGGCCATTCAGACACTGGAAAAACAACAGCGTTATTAGAAACAGCTGTTGAAGCCCAAAAACGTAAAATCCTTCCTGTTTTTATTATTACAGAAATGAAGTGGAACTGGGAACACGCCATACAAATGGGTTTGAAGGTTAATGAAGTTGCTGATGAGGAAACAGGGGAAATCGTAGACTATACTGGTAACTTTATTTATGTGGATCGAGAAACAATCAATTCAATTGAAGACGTATCAGGGTTTATTCTTGATTTAATTGATGAACAAAAGAATGGTAATCTACCTTATGATTTGTTATTCCTTTGGGATAGTATTGGGTCAGTACCTTGTGAAATGTCTATTAAGTCAAATAAAAATAACAATGAGTGGAATGCTGGTGCAATGTCAACCCAATTTGGGAATAGTGTAAATCAACGTATTACTTTATCTCGTAAGGAGTCATATGCTTATACTAATACCTTAGTTTGTATTAATAAAGTTTGGACGGCAAAAGCAGAATCTCCTATGGGTCAACCCAAATTAATGAATAAGGGTGGATTTGCTATGTGGTTTGATTCAACTTTTGTTGTAACCTTTGGAAATATTATGAATGCCGGTACTTCTAAAATTAAAGCTATTAAGGGAGGAAAACAAGTTGAGTTTGCTAAACGTGTAAATGTTCAAATAGATAAAAACCACATTAATGGTATGACTACTAGGGGTAAAATTGTAATGACACCCCATGGTTTTATTCTTGATAATGAAAAAGACTTAAAAAAGTATAAGGATGACCATAAAGAAGAATGGGCTGCTATTTTAGGGGGTGGTGATTTTGTAATCGCTGAAGAAGATCAAAGCTACACAGATATAACATCTCACACAGACGAGCCACAATAAATTTTGATACCCGGAGTATCTTTTGTATATTCCGGGTATAAAAAATCAACCAAATGAAACAAAAAGAACTATTGAATCTCCTCAATAATGTTGAGGAGCATGGAGAAGAAACTGTAGAGGGAGAAAGAATTCTTATGATAGATGGGTTAAACCTATTCTTCAGAAACTTTGCAATGATGAATATGGTAAACCCCGATGGAGTGCATATTGGGGGATTAGGTGGATTTTTCAGATCTTTAGGTGCTGAAATTCGTAGGGTTAATCCCACTCAAGTTTATGTAATATTTGATGGTGCGGGTTCAGCAAATGCTAGAAAAAATCTACTTCCTGAATATAAATCAGGTAGAGACCTACAACGTATTACTAATTGGGATGCATTTGATGACATTGAGGATGAGCATGATGCTAAGGTAGACCAAATGGTTAGGATAATCCAATACCTAAAAACACTACCAGTCAAAACTGTTACTTTACCTAAAGTTGAAGCAGATGATGTCATAGCATATTTATCCGACATCATCCCAGAAAAACCAGAAGATAAAGTATTTATAGTTTCATCAGACAAAGACTTCTTACAGTTAATCAATAAGAATGTTATTGTATACCGCCCCATGGAGAAAGAATTTTATACTGAACAAACTGTAGTTGAAAAATTCAATATGTCCCCTCATAATTTTATACTTTACAAAACCTTAATGGGGGACAATTCGGATAAAGTTAAAGGTGTTAAAGGTTTAGGTGAAAAAAAATTAAAAAAACTATTCCCGGAGTTAGGAGAAAGAGATATGTCATTAGATGATATATATAATATTTGTGAATCTAAATTTAAGGAAAATGTTATATATGCTAGGGTAATCCAACACATAAGTGAATTAGAAAAAAATTATAAAATAATGGATTTATCTAACCCCATGTTAGATGAAAATGATAAAAAATATTTAACTCAGGTAGTCAAAACCAATGACCATCGTTACATTCCGGATCAATTCGTTGCATTTTATAATGAAGACAAATTAGGAGGAATGATAAGAAATGTTGAATATTGGGTAAAGGATTGCTTTGAATCTCTCCAAATAAAATAAATTACAAATAAAAGTTATGACATTAACAAGTTTAAATCAGTATGGTACTCACTTCCAGATTAAAGTATTATCTTCTTTACTAACTCATAAAGAGTTTTTAACGAATATTCATGATATTTTAAGTGAAGAGTATTTTGATAACCAAGCCCATCAGTGGGTTATTAAAGAAATACTTAGGTATTATGATAAATATCATACTACCCCTTCAATGGATATTTTAAAAGTAGAACTACAAAAAACAGAAAATGAAGTATTAAAATTATCTATTCGAGAACAGCTTAAAGCAGCATACCAATCATCAGATGAGGATTTAAAATATGTTCAAGAAGAATTTTCAACATTTTGTAAAAACCAACAACTAAAAAAAGCACTACTTAATAGTGTAGATTTGCTTAAAGCCGGAGATTTTGATGGTATTAAACATTTAGTTGAATCGGCTTTAAAAGCAGGAAATGATAAAAATGTAGGCCACGAATATAATAAAGATATTGAATCACGTTTTAGAGAAGATTCTAGAGCAACAATTTCAACACCTTGGGATAGGGTTAATGATATACTTCAAGGTGGTTTAGGAAATGGAGATTTTGGTCTTATATTTGGTAATCCTGGTGGTGGTAAGTCATGGAGTTTAGTTGCTTTAGGGGGATATGCCGTAAGGATGGGATATAATGTTCTTCATTATACACTTGAATTAGGTGAAGAGTATGTTGGGAGAAGATATGATGCTTTCTTTAGCAAAATACCAGTAGATAAAGTTTTAAAGAATAGGGACAAAATAGAAGAAATCATTCCTGAACTTCCGGGTGAGTTAATTATTAAAGAATTTCCTACAGGACGAGCAACAATTTCTACAATTGAATCACACATTCGAAAAGTAGAAGATTTAGGAACTAAGGCAGATTTAATTATAATTGATTATGTTGACTTACTTTCAACAAAAAAGAGAACAGCCGATCGTAAGGGAGAAATAGATGATATTTATACTAGCACTAAAGGACTTGCTCGAGAATTAGATGTACCTATTTGGTCAGTTTCACAAGTAAATCGTGCAGGTGCTAAAGATGATGTCATTGAAGGTGACAAAGCAGCTGGATCATATGATAAAATTATGATTACAGACTTCTGTATGTCTCTTTCAAGAAAAGCAAAAGATAAAGTTAACGGGACAGGGAGATTTCACATTATGAAAAATAGATATGGGATGGATGGTTTAACGTTTGGAGTAAAAGCAGATACTTCAACGGGTCATTTTGAAGTACATGATTATAATGCTGAAGATTATGAGTCTGACGACACCCCCCAACAAAATCAAAGTTATGGAGATTTTGACACATTTGATAAGAAAATGTTAAAAAACAAATTTTTCGAACTTAATTCATAACAAAATAATTTAAAATAAATGGTAAAAACCTCCCTACTTAAAGAAAGGATTGTATATAAACCTTTCGAATATCAAGAAGCATCGGATTTTTGGTTAAAACAACAACAAGCACATTGGTTACATACAGAAGTACCCATGATGAGTGATGTTAATGATTGGAAACAAAATTTAACTGAAACTGAAAAAAACATAATTGGTACTATATTAAAGGGTTTTGCTCAAACTGAAACTGTAGTAAATGATTATTGGTCAACTTTAGTTACCAAGTGGTTTAGAAAACCTGAAGTAATTAAAATGGCAGTTACCTTTGGAGCATTTGAAACTATACACGCTGAAGCTTATTCTTTACTAAATGAAGAGTTAGGATTAGATGATTTTAGTGAGTTTCTAGAAGATGAAGCTACTATGGCTAAAATTAATGCTTTAACTGATGTGAGAGATTCACATGATGGTGCCCCTAACTGGCATGAAAGAGCTAAATCATTAGCCATATTTTCAGCATTTACTGAGGGTGTCAATTTATTTAGTTCTTTTGCTGTGTTGTTATCTTTTAAATTAGACAATAAACTAAAGGGTGTAGGTCAAATAGTAGAGTGGAGTATTAGAGATGAATCATTACATTCAGAAGCTGGGTGTTGGTTGTTTAGAACATTGATGCAAGAACATCCAGAATTTAACACACCTGAATTAAAAGCTGACATTGAAGAAGCTGCTAAGTTATCTTTAAAGTTAGAATTAGATTTTATTGATAAAGTTTATGAAATGGGAGATTTAAAAGGATGTCCAAAATATGACTTAGTGTCATTTATTAAACACCGAGTAAATACTAAAATGGGTGATTTAGGATACGGTCCTGTAGTTAATGGAATTGATAAAGATGCAGTAAAAAGGATGAAATGGTTTGACAGCCTATCAGCTGGAAAACAGCATACAGATTTTTTTGCAAATAGAGTTACTAACTATTCAAAGGGTGTTCAAGATTGGGACGCTAACAGTATATTTTAAGATATGGAAAACAACGCACTACAAGTAGATTATAGCAACTGGGAAGCTGGAAAACAGTACCCTGAATGGATGGATGAAATTTCTCTAGCAACTATTAGTAAAGGATATTTACTACCTGGAGAAACTGTAAGGATGGCATATAAGAGAGTATCAAATGCCGCAGCTTCTAGATTAAAAAAACCAGAACTTTCTAGTAAATTCTTTAAAATAATGTGGAATGGTTGGTTAGGTTTAGCATCACCCGTTTTATCAAATATGGGTACTGATAGAGGTTTACCAATTTCATGCTTCGGTGTTGATACACCTGATTCTATACGTGGTATAGGCCTAACAAACGCTGAGCTAATGAAGTTAACGGCGTCTGGTGGGGGTGTAGGTATTTCACTATCACGCATTAGACAACGTGGAGAAGAAATTACAGGAAACGGTAAAAGTGAAGGTGTAGTACCTTGGGCTAAAATTTA
>TARA_R110000796_G_scaffold125082_2_pt1 | contig 27518 bp, 44 predicted proteins | sample TARA_R110000796 | Tara Oceans TARA_R110000796 (sample SAMEA4397815) | marine metagenome | biome: Polar Biome; feature: [SRF] surface water layer (ENVO:00010504); material: water (ENVO:00002006), including particulate matter (ENVO:01000060) such as... | depth 5 m
ATCTAAACCATTTACAGATAAAGCTTCAATAGAAGTGGCTAGGGTTAAGTTTCCTAAAGTGGACTGAAAATCAAGTCCATTAATATAGATTCTGGTATCAGCTAAATGATAATAATAAGATTGTCTTTGATGTGAACGATTATAACTTCCAAGTGCCATAACACTTATTCTACCTTAAAATTAAAAGGTTGTAATTTCCCAAGGCAATACAGGAGCAGTTCCACTACTTAAAACAATCGTAATTGAATAACCCTTATTTGTATGCATTGGTGGTTGGAAAAACATTGGGTCAATAGTTTGTGCTCCTTCAAAAGCATCATTACTAACAACTTTTTGTCCAGAAGTAACAATGGTTGTATTTCCAATATTAATTGCAATTTTAGCCGTACTGTGCATTGGAGTTAAATCAATAAGAGCAGAATAAACACCAGCTACAGCAGACGAATAAATTAAGGTGCTTCCACTTAGAGTTGTTGCTCCAGTTGCGACTACTGTTTGTGCCATTAGTTTTTATCTCCTAATAATTCATTATCCCATACTTCTGCAAGTTCTTCTACATTTGTTGCAGCTAAAATTTCTGGCTTTTGTGGGAAATCTCTTAGCAGTTGTTTTTGTGCAACTATAGTCGTGGTGTCTTTTCCTTCTTCTGTACTTCTCATAAAATCAATGTCAAGCTTTTCTAGTAAAGGTTTTCTTGCGACTCTAATTTTATTCTGCCAAATTATTTTGGCTTTATCCATATCATATTTTATCAATCTGCTACCCCTGAATCCAAGTAATCGTCATCACAAGTCCAAGCATCTCTGAATTCGTCCCATTGAGGTAAAATTTTAATATCAATTATTTTAAATTTGTTACCTGTAGGTAAATCTTTTTTTGCTATTTCTTCTATAGTTAATCCACAATTTAAAGCTGGATGTGTAATTGCTAAGACACCATTTGTTTGTTTCCAAATAATAATATTACTCATTTATAACACCACCTTCTTCTACCCACTTTTGAACAGCTCTATAATCTCTATTTAATTCATTCATAGGAACGGCAGATAGTTTGCCATCACTATATAAAACAGTAAGTTCATCTAATCTTTCATCAGTATATCCATCATGTTGATAACTAACTTCTACTATTGTTATCATAATTCTGCCTCCGCTATATATGCGTAATAATAACCAATACCTGTAGCGAAAGCACTAGATTTCATTGTAAATAGCCAACCAAAATCATTTAAATGTTGAGCAACCACACCTGTTATTTTTGCTCCTGTGTGAATGGTATATACCGCACCTGCTGTGCCGTCTTGGTGGTATATGGTATACGTTGGTGTTACTCTCTTCCGATTTCTTATACTTCTTCCAGGTAGGTTATTGGTGGCTGCATTAAAAGTTGCACCAGCAATTCCCATAACAGGTAACTGACCTTGATATTGTCCAGTCGTTCCCCAAGTCATTGAAGTTTCATAATACCTAAGACATTCATTTTCAACTGTGTTGAAACTTTTTCTTTCGAAATCTCCTGCTGTTGCTCCTTTATTAAGTTGTACATCTGTAATATAAAACTGCTCACTTACACTTGTGGTAGTAACATTGCTCCAAATAAAGACAGCTATATTTACTGCTCCACTTTGGTCAATATCTATGTTTTCTATTTTGTATTCTGCCCATGAAGTAGTTACGTTCAAATCAGCAGGTGTGTTTTCATAAGTCCAAGAAGTTGCAAGTGTTGGATTAGTTCCTTCTGCTTCCCAAGCACTTACTATATCTGAAGTAGGTGCGTCTACAGTTCCAGTCCAAGAAACAATTGCTGCTCTTACATCGTCTAAATTAGTTGTTGCATTGACTCGTGCCTTAAAAGTAAGACTTACAGTTTCTCCTAGCATATCATGACAATTGATTTGTTCTATTATTTGTACTATTCCAAATTTCTTATTTGCTGTTTCTATTTCTAGGAAACATGAATTTTTACTCCCACCATTTGGTGCGTCTGTGCTTCTCTTTACATCTACTATGTCATCTCCATCACTAAGCAAAACCCATCTATCAGCGACATATTTATCGTCTCCATTTGTGGTTGCTGTCGTGGCTGAGGTTATTGTAACTCCTCTTTGCCAGATTAGAAAGTCTCCATTAATGATTGGGTTATAAGGTACTATTGTTGATGTTGAAGCTGGTGCTGCAAACGTACTGTCTCCCCTTAAAAATGTAGTTGAGTTTGCTGTTCCAGTTCCTAATCGAGCTGTTCCTACTGTTCCAGTTGTTAATTGATTTGCTGCAAGATTAGTTAATCCAGAGCCATTTGCTGCTGGTAAAGTTGCTGGAAACCTTGCATCTGGTACTGTTCCCGCAGTCAATTTCGCTGCAGATATATCTGTACCTAGTTTGGCATTTGTTACATTAGCATCAAGAATCGCTGCAGTTAAAACTTCATTAGCACCAATCTTTTCAGATTCTACTGCATCATCGGCTATTTTTGCTGTTGTAATTGCTGAATCGAGAATGTCATCCGTTGATATTCTTCCACCTTGAATAGCCAAATTACACCTTCAATACAAATGGGTCTGAAGCTGGAAAACTAACATTGACAGTTCCACCATCAGGACTTAAAGGAAACCCACTACCACTTGATTGGATTGCTATTAATGGACTTGTACTTGAGTTCGCTGTTGCTACAAAATAAATTACTGCGTTGATTGGTGCACCACTAACCGATGGCACAGCTAAGTCATCGGCATTAACTCTACCAGAGGATACTGCGACATTGGAAAGAGAATATACAGCAACTACCCCAACTGGAAGTACATTTGCTTTTGTTGTGTGTGCAGCTGAAAAAACGTAACCTGAGTTTACATTGTTAGTTGTGTTGACCAACAATACACCAATTTTAACAGATGCTAAATTGGCACTTCCTACTGCTAGATAGTTTCTAAATGAATCATAAATATGTGCCATTTATTCTCCTTAATCGTGTAATGGAAAAGTGAATCCAATTACAGAACAATATATATCTGTCTTTGCATTTGCTGATACTATTCTAATACTATAACTTTGTGGTAATAACACGTTTGGTGTTAAATTCATTTCTGCGTGTGCTAGTGCCGCTCCATTCAAATGTATTTCTGCAATAGTTGCTTCAGCCGCAGGGCTACCTGCTGCATTATAAAGTTTTACAGCATGAGTTCCACTATGTGCTGCTGTGTTATAAGCTTGAATTGCAATATTAGTGCAATAAAAGTTCTTTCCACCCCATGTTGAAGCTATTGCTACTTCGTTTGTTGCGTTTGCATTTGATATTTTATATGTGCCTGTTGGTAAATTATTCATAGATTTATTTTACCTCTATATCGTTTCTAATACAAGTTCACCATCATAATATTGACGAAAATACGGTTTTTTGAAAATTGTAAATGGTTCAGTCTTTCCAATCAATCTAACTGTATAATAACTATTAGCAAAACTATTATCTTCAATGAAACGTAAATCTGTAGCCGTACTAAACCAAGAATTTATTAAACTTCTATCTGAGGATTCAACAAAAGACATTGGTATTTTAAAAGTATTATAATTGCCTTGTGCTGTAATATAAGTAAACAAACTTCCACCTTTTGTTCTTATATCATATTTATCAAATTGTTCTATAAATCTATAACCATAGGTTGCAGTTGTATCTAAGTTTATATAACTAGAATTGGGAACTCCTAAAAGAATACTCATTTAACGTCCTTCCCTAAATGCAAGAGTTGTTGTTTCTCCCATTTGTCCAAGATTATTCATTGCAGGAAGTATTTTTTGTTGTACTAAAGTTTCCCAATATTGAACTGGTTTTGCTAAAAGAGCTTCATCAATACTTGCATTTGGTAAAATATTTAATTGACCTATACTTTGTCCACCACCTTGCATTTCAACAGGAATACTTCTTCCATTAGGTAATGGTACGACTGCTTCTCTATTATTTGCGTTATCTCCAATCAAAGCTAATTGAGGAGCATTGGTAATTCCACCTTGTGCAAAACTTGGAACATCAAGTGCATTAGCTATACCACCATTTTTACCAGAGAAAATTTTTCCAATACTCATTCCACCCATTCCACCACCAGCACTACTTGCTGCAAAAGCTCCACCAGTTAAAGTATTTAAAACTAAAGCCAGAGCTAACATAGCAACCATTTTGACCATCATTTGTGCAATTTGCATAATAACTTGTTTTTTTAAATCTTTCCAAATAGCTTTCATTGAATCTTTAAAATTTTTACCTTCGGTTAACATTTCTCCAAATGCAGTTCCTATAGAATCAACAGTTGTTGCTAAAGTTGACTGAATACCTGCACCTAGCTCTGTGGACATTTGAGTTAATGTCATTTGATATTCTTTATGTGCATCAATAAAACCTTTACCTACTGCTTTTAGGTTATTCGTAAGAGTGTTTGTTGTTTCATTTGATTTGTTTATTACGTCCTCATCATCTGTATCAACTGGCATACCTGGAATCTTGCCAGAAAATGCTTGTCCACTTGCTCCCATCATTGCATTTAATTCAGCTAATTTAGCTTTTTTCTTTTCTAGTTCTTCTTCACTTAAATCTTTTTGGAAAAAATCTCGAATTGCCTTAGTAAAATTTTTAAATCCATCAAAGGTTAAAGAGCCTAACTGTTCAAATGCTGCAGTTAAAGCTTGTAATGGCATTATTAAAAGTTTTATTGTTCCTAGAAGCATTTGAAAAACAACATTCAAAGCAGGAACAACAACCAGCATAACATCTTTCATAAAAGTAAATAAAGAAGTAAAAATTGGAACTAACTGTTTTCCTATAGTTCTTCCTAAACCTATGAATGTACTTTGTAATCTTAGGAGTTCATCTTGAAATGCTTCAGATTGCTCTGCTTCTAATTGTGAAAATGTTAATCCTAATATTTCTGCTTCTTCACGAAGTTCTTTTATTTTTTGAGTACCCATCATTAATAGAGGAATTAATTTTGTACCACTTCTTCCAAATAATTCTTGTGCTAAAGCTGTTCTTTCTACTGGACTTTTTAATTTAGTAAAAGCATCTGCTGATTCCATAAGTAATTCTTCAGCAGTTTTCATTTGTCCATTGGATTTTCTAACTTCTAATCCAAGTTGTTTAAAAGAACGGACTGAAGTCATTAATCCAGCATTGGCATCGTTAACTCTTTTAGATACAACTCTTAACGTGGTTGCAACTGCAGACATATCTGCACCACCAATCTGTGCTGCAAAACTTAATTCAGATAGAGCTGTTGCGTTTGTACCTACTTGTGCAGCAGTTTTTGCAAAGTCATCTCCTGCTTTAGCTGTAGAAAAGGCAAGTTTGGTTAATCCAGCAACAAGAGCAAGAACTGCGATAGTTGCAATATTAGCTCCTGTAGCAAAGCCACCTAATTTTCCTTTTAATCCGTCAAGACCTTTAGAGGCATTATCTTTTAAATTGACTAATAGGGATACTTTTTGGTCTGCCAATTACCTACCCCTCGGAGTGTTTCTATGTTTTATTCTATGAATTAGGTAATTAATTTCATTTGTAGTTAAATATTCCAAATCTTCCATGCTCCATCCATATTCCTGTCCAAATAAGTCTAACACATCAAGAAGGGTTTTATTGACTATTTCTTTACTGCCAAAAAATGGCTAACCACCTCATTCATTAACTCCATATCCGACATAGTAGTATTTTCTTCTACCCACTCATCTGTTATGGTTGCATCCGATTGTTGTAAAGCTTTAGTAAAAATAATAATGACATCCTGAAATGAAAAATCATCAGCTAATTTTGCTAATGTCTTTCCAGTTTCCTTTTCTATTTGCAAAACGTGTTTTGTTTTTGCAGATGTGATGACAAATTCTTTGTCTACGATAGTGAACTTCATGAGCTTCTCCTAATAACTTGCTAATGTATTTTGTAGAGTAAATCTTCCTACATAGCTAGATGTTGTAAAATATTCTGCTTTACCTTCATAAGAAGCTGTAATTAATCCAGGCCCTCCTACAGGATAAGCAAAAGTTGAGTAATTTACTTGTGGTAAATCTAATATTAATTTGTTATTTTGTCCAGCACCACCAAGTTGTACACCAGTAACTGTAAATTTAAATGCTTGTCTTGTTTGAGCTCTGAATTTACCTTCTTGTAATTGGTTTGAAAAATCTTGGTCTCCTGCGATTGTAATATTCCTAAAGCCACTTCTTAATACTTTACCTTCATTTAAACTTGCATTTAATGTCATTACTGGTTCTAAAGGATTTTCAATTGTTAAAACTGCTGTTCTAAATTCTCCATTTGCAGCTCCTGCAATTTGTACTGATGTTTGATTCCAAGTTTGTACTGGAGCAGTTGAATAACTTGGAGTTGTTTTAGCAACCTTATTATAAGCTCTTCCATGAACACTTGCTGTTGCTTTGATAACTTCTCCTGCGTTCATTTCAATTGTTAATGTATGTATTTGTGCATCAACGATTTGATAAGCACTTCCTACAGTTTTATAAATTTCAATTGTATAAGGTGGTAATGCACAGTCTGCTGAAAAATCAGTTTGTGCTGGTAGAAATTCATGAACATAGCTAGAAGTTGTTAAAGTAGATGTTGGAGCACCAAGTGCTGCTCTCATAAAATTACCTAATGTGATTGGGTCTGGTTCAAAAGCAATATCTCCAGTTACGTTATTGATTCCTTCTAAGCTATCAGGAGCATCAAATTTTCCTGCTATATTTTCGGATTGTATTTGCTCTTTGTTTTCTGTTAGTGATTCTGATACAAAAGGAACGTAGATTCTACTTGTAGTAGCAGTTCCAAATGCTGATTGTTTGCTTAAACTTAAATATCCACCTATTCCATAACCCATTATTCATTTACCTCTTTGTTATCTTTGACATCTTTTTTAATTTTACCACTCTTAACTTCTTTTGCAAGTCTTGAAATTATCCATGTTATTTTTATCATTCTCTAACCTCACATTCCAACCTAAGACTTACACCCTTAAAAAATCCCATTCCCTTAGTATTTTTTTGATTATCAAATTCTCCACCTGCAAATCTGGTAATTAAAACTTTATCCGATAGAGTACGATTAGCTTTCATAACTCCCTTAATATTATCCAGCATAATATCTCTTGCAGTTGCCCCAGCTAGATTTTCAAAACTAAAATCATATATCCACAATTCAATTGTTAGGAAAGTTGTTATAGGATTTGCTCCACCAATCAATTCATCTTCTGCTGGACTATCCCAAGAATTCAGATATATCTGCACTAATGGACAAGCATCCGTCCTTACTGCTTCTGGTGGCTCTACAAATACGTTATATCCAGATGTACTAGAATCTGCATCTAATAAGCTTTTTATTGCATTTTCTATTGCTAAATAATCTATTGAAGCCATAAGATATTATACTCTGCTTAATTCCTTTATGTAATTATTTACTAATCTTTTTGTTATTGCAATAGCAACTTTTTTGGATGGTAGCATAGGTCGAGCTGGAATACTATCTGTACCAAATTGATGTATATCCGAATATTCAACAGGACTTCCAACCTTTACAGCATGATTGCCTTCTAATTCAAATACAAAGCTCCCTGCTAAATTACCAGTCTTTCTTAAAATTCTGCCTTCTCTAAATTGTAAACTTGCCCAAGCTGTACCATCATTGCCTTCTTGTCTAAAGTTTTTATCAACTTCTTTAATAAGAGTTATTCCAATTCTTTTAAGGACTTTTTTAGGATTCTTTATTCCTTTTGCAATATTAGAAAGCTTTAATTGAACTTGTTGTCCACCCGAAACTTTTACACTCATTTAATAGTATGGACTGTATTCTTCAAGTCTTACAGCATCCCACTCATCTTGCAATCTGTCGGAATCTATTTGTTGCATGGTTTCATCCAGCATTGTAAATGTAGGATTATAATTCATTGTATTGGAAAAAATTGTATCACCAGGATTATAAGGCAATAATTCTAATGACGATGTATAAAGCCCTACATCCCCTATATTTAATTTATTTAAATAATCAAAAACATATTCCTTTCTTTCCATTACCCATTTATTTTCCGATTGTACCTCTTGAGTAAAAAATCTTTCCAGTATTTTTACCATTGTATATTCTGTTGATAGTGTAATTAATAATGGGGGAGCAGAGCTAAAAGGCATTGTGTAATTATTTATTATATAACCATTCACTTCCGCTTCTGCTTGGTCAATATAAAACGAAATTGCAGATGAATTTACAGAACTCAGACTTCCCACTCTAGGATAGAGTGAATAGACATTGGGAACATTTGTGTAGATAGCCATGCGTTAAGAATACCATAGTATAAACTTATTTGAATACAAATATTCATCTTTAACTATAACTACCACTAAATTGATTGTAAATGGTTAATAGGTTCTTATTCTTCCATTAACCCATCTATACCTTTTGGGTTGTTTATGTCGATAATAAGAGATATATTCATTATCTTGATATAAGTAATCATTTTCTTCTTTAAAGCATGGTATATCCATTAAGGATTGTTCTAGTTGATTGTTATCTAATCGGTGCTCCCTATATCCTTCCTCTAAACAAGTGAGATAAAAATTGGATGGATTCTTTAATTCATTTTTGTTTTCTGGTGTCATAATATAATACATAATTTTATGTCCAGAATATTTAAAATAACCCTTAGTATAAAAAGTTGGGAATCCCTCTAACCCATCCAATGCTTTTTCACATTCTGGGCTAATCTCCCAAATAACCCCTGCTACTTTAGATTTTTTTACTCTATCAATATCTGCAACCCCTCTAAATCTAAATTTAAAATTCTTTAGATTATAATTACCCCTATATATTGCCTTAGGGCATCTCATTTCCATTTGTGCATCATTCGTATTCATTCCATAAGCAAAATAGAATATGCTATCTTCTCTAACTTTCTGCATATTAATGGTTCTCCTTTTCTGTAATTTCTATTAGAAATCTATATTGTATTAATGATGAAATAAATTCCTGTTCCGAATCTGTATTTATTATCGCAAAATTATATATATATGCCCTCTTCGCTACTGCATCCATATATTTCTGATGAATGGTTTCTTGAACAAAAGCATCTGCCATCATTTGGTCTAATATTTGACTGGTTGTTTTTCCAATCAAATACTTTTTACCAAATTTATATTTTACCATTTAAGCCACCTCCCTGTTTAAGAATTCTGCTCTTCTTGCTGAGAAAAATTCGAATACTGATTTTTTCATTTTTCTTTTAAAGATTTGGTTGAATTTTTGGTCTCCATTGGATTGATTTCCGTAAGTGATTCTTTTTCCTCTTGTTGCTTCGTAAGTAGCTCTGTCAATCATTCCCATTAAGAAGTTAATCCAATTTGAAATCTTTTCAAAACTTTCTGTGCCTTGATGTTGTCTGAATTCGATTGTGCCTCTTGAAACCCAATTTTCTAAGTTGATTACTGAATATCTTGTTCCAATCATTGCTCTTAAACTTTCAATTGAATTTTGTTTGTTCATTTTTCGACTCCAATTTTTTAAAATGGATTTTAATCTATCTTCGGAAATTGAATCTTCCATGTTTTCGTCATTGTGATGAAAATGTCTACCAGTTAAATTCATTGCCCATCTTGTGCTTCTTCTAGATGGAGCTAAAATTGAATCTATTTCGATTTGATATTTTGTGTACATCATCATTAAGTTTTTCATTGCTCTTAATTTTTGGTCGGAAGTTAAACCTTTGTCATCCCAGTAGCCATCTAAGCCAAAATGAATGTGAAGCCCTGTTGATTTATTGACTTTTGTTTGGTCACTGTTTTCAAGAACTTCAGTAAGTTCTTTTAGTTGTTTCATTCCTTCTTTACCTTTTAAGATTGGAGAAACTATTTCTGCATCTTCTGGAAAATCTCTAGTTGTTATTATTGATGAATCGTAGCAAACTTTCCAATGGTCAGTTGTTCTGTGAGTATATCCAGCATCTTGGATATCGATTGTTGAATTAGCTGTTATATGGTCAGCTAATCTAGTTCTATTTAGTTTTGAAGTAGTTTCGATTTCTACCCCTATTGTTATTGAATCTTGAATCTTCATTTTTTTGTCTCCCTTTGTTGTTTCGTTCATATAGATATACTAATGTATATAGTATAAATGTAAAGTAATTATTCCATACTATTTTCACGTTCAGGTATAATCCTTTGTTTTCAAGGGTTTTGTGATGAAAAAAAGTTTAAGTTTATTTTACTTTTATATAAATTCGCCTTCTAAATGTTCGGAAACCTCGTCATAATAGCTTTGAATATAAAGGAAAAATTCTTCTTTATCTTTGAATCTTGCTATATGTTGTCTCCCTCTTTCTGGTATATCTAAATCAGCTTTGATAGAAAAATTAAAATCAATACCCATTTGTAACATTCTTAATGATTCGGAGTAAAACATTGCCGCCTCCTCCTGATACATGGAATTAGTATTTAAAAATTCTGCTCTAAATAATTGTTGTGCTTCTTCACAATAATCTACTGCTTTTTGTGTAGGGTTACCATTATTTTTTTGAATTTCATAACGGGCTAAATGTATTAAATCTCTAACCCATAAAAATTTTCCAAGCAATCTATCTGGATTTAATTGTCTGTCTTTTTTCATTAGCTCAATATTCCTAATGAATCTTCCTCTCCTTACAGATTCAGTTAAATATCCATCATGAGCAATATTTGCATCAGATAGAACTGTGCTTGAACCAACCCCTTCATTAATATCTAATTCAGGATGTTCATGGACATGACCTAAGAATTTTATTCCAATATTGTTTCTGAATAATCTTACGGGCATATCTATTTTTATTTCCGAACCATCAGCAGTAAAATGATGTTGTTTAATTGAATACCCATTGAACATATTATTTCTTAAATATTTGCGTACATTAATTGCATCTAATAATTCTTCATCCGAATCTATCCAAAGAATCCAATCCCCTGTTGCATCTTTTATGGAATGATTTCTTGCAGTATCAAATCCAATCTGTGTAGCTGGTTCACAAGTTATAATTTTAGCTCCATAATATCTTGCAATCTCTAAGGTTGAATCTGTGCTCCCATTATCACAAATAATAATTTCATGAGCAAGGTCTTGAACAGATTTTAATGCTCTATGTAACATTCCTTCTGCATTTTTAGTTATCATACAAACTGAAACCGTTTGAAGTGGGGAACTTATATTTATTTTTCTATCCATATCAATTGGATGACAAGGTTTATTATTTGTTGTATAACTAACAACCCACCATCCTCGTGCTTCTTGTTTCTTTTCATTTATGTCTGATGAAACTATTTTTATGGATAGGTTATTTTTATCCTTTAACATTTGTGATAAATCTTGCCTTTCAAAATTCCATAAATGAGCATTTCTTTCATCGTCCCACATTCCAAATGGTACTGTAAAACTAATTAAACCACCCGTTTTTACGTTCTTTTCCAAATCATCAATAAATGTATGTGGTTGTGGTTGGTGTTCTAATATCTCTCCCATGAATAATATATCATAATAATTTTTCTTGAGTTCTGTACCATCATACCCAACCAAGAAATTAATATCTGCCTTAGGTGCAAATTTCTCTTTCATTTTTTCTGCCAAAACATTTTCTTCTTTAGATATATTTATTGCATCAATAATAGCATTATATTGTTGAGAAAATAAAATGGATTCATTACCGATACCACTCGCAAAATCTAAAATCTTAACCTTATTAATTTTTCTATCTTTTATATGATTTGAAATACCATCCATTGCTACTTCAATTCTATGATATGCTCTTAGCTCAATATTCGTTTCAATCTTTGCGTATTCTTTTCCTAATTCTATATATTTTTGTCTATATAGCAGGGGATTATCAATATAACCATATAGACATTCCAAACCTTCACTCCTTTCTTTATCACAATCCACTTTTTCTGCTAGGTATTTGTAAGTCATCATATCTTCTCGTTCATATAAATGCTTATAAAGTGTCTGTCTATTGGCTGACATCTCACTAAACATATCTAAAAATTGTTCCTCCCATTGTTTAGCAACATTATCCCAGTCATATTTTCTTACATATTCATATCCTGCCATTTGGCATTTTTTATATGCAACTTCATCATTCATTAATTTCCAAGCTTCTTCTACAAATTTATCTGTATATTCTGGCGAATTAGCTAAACCTTCTATAATAATTCCAGCATCTTTTCCCAAAGTTTCAGGTAATGCTCCTTTTTTACTTGTTATCATTGGCAATCCACACATTTGCGTTTCCATTGCCGTGATACAAGAAGTTTCGTAAAAATTAGTTGGGTATAAAAATAACTTTGATTCTTGATATAGTTTATAGAGTTCTTTTTTCGTTAAAGCTCCAACGTGTTTAATCTTATAACCTTTTTGTGCATAACCCGTGATTGTTGCATTTAAGGTTGAATAAAATTGTTGCATTTCTGGTACTGTATTATCATAACCAGCTATAATAACTTCAATTGATTGGTCTTTTTCCCACAATTTAGGTAATACATTAAAAAGTAAATTATCCATTCCTCTTTCTGGACGATTTGTAAAAACTACTTGATTCTTTCTTTGTTGTTTTATTGGTTTAATTAATTTAACTCCATTTGAAGTTTTAAAAAACGCATTATCTTCATTCTTTAATTTGTATATTTCTAAGTAGTTATTTATATGCCAATCCGATAGGCAGAATACTTTATCAATATTCCATAATGCACCTGTAAAATCTTGTCTTTGTTTTTTTTGTGCATAATCGTGTTGCCATAAAATATTTAATTTTGAAGCAAAATGTTGTTGAAAAACCATTGGAACTCTTTGACAAATTAAAACATCATGTGGGCAAGTTGCTGCATATTGCATAAATGTATCTATAGGAATATAATTAACATCCCCATGCTTTCCTGGATTGTCTGTATTACAAAATAGGCTAACATGATGCCCTCGTTTTGCTAAAGCATGAGCCATACTGACACCTGCTGTTTCACTTCCTCCTAATGATTTAGTGTTAAGAGTGTCATAATTAACTGACATTCCATTCATATAAATCACTATATCTAAACTGTATTTTTCCATGTTTTCCCTACCTTGATATCGTAGATTGTACGATATACCACATTATACATATCGGCAATTTCTTGTAATCTCTTACCTTCTTTAATTAATCTTCTTATTTTTTTTATGTTTCTAGGTTGTAATTTTCTATTTGGGGATGACATGGTTGTCCAATTACGTTTACTTGTTCCATGCCTTATAGAGTCAGCTTTATTATCTTTGTGTGTTCCCCAATAAAGATTCTTTGCATGATTGAAAAGTAAATTACCATCTTTATGTAATGCTAAAGATTTCTTCTCAGTTTTTCCTTTACAAAAAGCTATTGCAACTAATCTATGAATTTTTGCCTTAATATATTTCTTATTTGGATATAAAGTACACGTCATGTATCCATCTCTATCGGGATTTTGACTAAGTGTTCTTTGATATTTATTGTCTACTGTATGATATTTAAGAGAGGTTACACGTCCAGTATTAGAAATTAAATAATCTGGATATTGAGTGGGTCGCCATACTTCTTTTCTATAATTGTAACTCATAATGGTTATCTATTTCTTATTTTACTATTTCTGGAGGATAGTGTCAATCCCTTGACTTTCTACGTTGCTCATTTTTAAATGGTGCTACCTCGTTACTTAATTATACCTTATCTGTTTACCTAATCCATTGTAAGTAAGAAAGAATTCTAATTGTTCTTTTTCTCAAAAGCAGTCTTTGGTAAGACTTAAAAGATGAAGAATGTAATAAGTTCATTTCAAATACCTCGCTTATTGTATTTGAACTTTTAATCCATGTTCTATGGAAGTCTTTTTATCCATGACTTATGGTTTAGAAAAGGGAGTATATTTCAACTCCCTCTTAATTCATGTGTTAACTAACACAAGCTGATAACAGATAACCTAATTCAGGAGCTGCAATTTTTTCGTCTTGATAATATTGCACTCTTAAATTTGTAAAGTTTCTGTGGTCTGGGTCATCCCATTTTTCGACAGCGAATGGTGCTCCGAACATTGGGTTTGTCCATCTGAATCCATACATTAAGGATGGGTTTCTACCATCAGTATCAGGTGGTGCAAAATGACCTAGAACTGTATTCTTACCCCAAACGTCGGAGAAAGAGTTTGCTAAGTTTTCTGAACCTCCATTGATAACTGACCTACCAACATAAACATTTGCTACATCAAATAATGCAGCAAGAAGGTCTGCTGTTACAACACCTTTTTGGACATACTTAATTCTGTCAAGAATATCTGCGTGTCTAATAAGTGCGTCATAACACTGTTTGCCTAAAATAATTGTATTAGGCTCCATGCCTGTTGTACTTCTGATAGATTCTTTTGCTGTTGCGATATCTCCAAAAGGGTCTGAAGTACCTGCGGCACTTGAATCCCATTGTGATGCAACGGCAGAAGTTCCACCTACGGAAGTTCCATTTGTTAAAACACCAGCAACTCTATTTTCCATATCTAAATTTAATAGATTGAAAAGATTTCTTGCTGATTTTTCATCAACCTTTAACGGTTGGTCTTGGTTCACTAAAGTTTCGTAATCCATTTCATCTACTAATGCATAGTTTGTTGCATAGTAAGAATCTGAGGATACGTTAAAAATAGCTGTTCTACCTTTAGTTTTAGGAGCTCTAACTGTTGTATCTGGTACTCTAAAGAAATCGCCTTTGTCATACTTAAAATACAAGTCAGATTGTTTGCCCACATTAACTATTGGGAGAAAATTTTGGACGATTGTACCTGCAGGTTCAAATCCAACTACTAGATTGGATAATGGTCTGTCAATGTGTACGTCTCTACTTGTTATTCCCATGATTTAATCTCCTATATTTTTTTAACCTCTGTAGCCATTATGTTGTACGAGTAATTGAAAATACCCACCACTTGCTACAGCAGTTATTGATTTACCTAAAATGTATTGTCCAGAAGTTGCTGCAATACCAGTTCCAGATGCTGTTACTGAAATCCATGCACCTGCACCAATAGTTGCTCCTGCAAAACATCTTGTTAATCCACCTACAACGACAGTTGCGTTTTCGCCATTTTGTGGTTTGTTGTTCAGAACACCAAGAACACCAGCTCCTGCTGCCACTCTAAGTTTAACGGTATCTGCCGCAGAAACATTAAGTATTTTGTATTGTGCAGTACTTAAATCTTCTCCAGCTACCATTCCTAAATATTGTTTTTGACTCATAATTTATTACCTCTCTTTCTATTTTTTTCCTTCGTATTCTGACTTCAAAGTTTCGTCATCTTTTAAGACTAATTCTAAAGCTTCGGAATACTGACTTGCTTTTCCATGCTTGATGTATAGTTTCGCTCTTCGGTCAACTTCATCTCCAGCACTTGTGTAAGGAAGTCGGTCTACTATAAATTCTCCAGACTCGGAGATTTCTGCAAACTCAACTAACTTAGGTAATGATTCTATTATTGATTCCACTAATTCAAACTGTGAGAGCTCTATAACTTTTTCATCTAATGTATAGCTATATACTTTGTTGTCATTTGTAGTTTCTAGTAAAGCCCTTAACTGAGTTTCAAAAGATGGCAGTATTCTGCCTACTTCTTTTTGATGTGCAACAAATGTAGATATTTTTTCAGCTCTCTGCTGAGATTTTCTAGCATTTAACTCATCTTCAGTTATAGCTTTTTCTTCTTTAAGTTTTACAATTTCTTCTTGTAAAGCCTTAAATTCTTTAATGTCCACTTTATCTGTATCCATATCATTCTCCTTTTCTAAGTAGAATTTGAATCCAGCATCTTTGTTATATAATCCAGAAATAGATTCCAAATTAGTAACTGCTGGTATTTCACTACCTAGAAGTGCGACAGCTTTTAAAACTCTATCAAGACTTTTGCCATCACTTTTATAATTCCAATAAATTTCGGAACTTACTCTTTTGTAATTTCCTCTTTTAATGGCTTCATAAACTTTTTTTGGTAGGCTAACAAAATTAGCTAATAATTTGCTACCTTCTGTATATATTTTATCTACATAACCAAGTGCAGGAGCTCCGTCCAACATTTCTGGTTGTTCTTCATTATGTCCTAATTTTAATGGTGGTTGAAAACCAGTTTCATCAAAATTATTAACCATTGCGTCTAGGTCTTTCTTTGTATATTTATCTCCATTCCAAGTTCCCTCTGCAAATATTTCTACCCCTTCAAGATTAAATGTAGTTTCTACTGAATTTTTATGTGCAGACGTTTCAGTTTTATCACAATCACATTCTACTTTTGTATCTTCGCAATCACAGTTTAATTGTGAGTTCTTTTTTTCATCTTCATGTTCTTCTTCTTTTTCTTTAACTTCTTCTTCTTCTTCAGTATCTTCTGCTAATTTAGCTTCTTCTTCTTCCAAAGCCTGTTCATATTCTTCATGTGTAGGGAATGGCATATATAAAACTTTTTCTTCATCTTCAATAGTAAGTTTCATTTCATGAGAGCCTTTTCCTCCCATTTCCTCTGCTCTTACTTCGGCTTCCTCTGCAGTAGCATAAACATCTTTTTCCATAACCTTTTCTTCTGGTTCTGGTATTTCTTCTTCTGCCGTTTCTTCAATCTTTTTATCTTCTGCCATTTTATTCTCCTGTAATTTTATTTGAGTTTCTAAGAACTTCGATGGATGCTATTAATTAAAATGTTTGTATGTGTCTGCATCTTCCACATTTAACTTCTCCTGCGAGTAAGCCATCCTTATTGTATTTTGCCAGAAGTTTATTACATTTGCAACAACGAGCTTCCGTTTTTATTAAAGTTTGTATAAATTTTTTAGCATCTTCTAATGTAGACAAAGATTGCACATTAGTCATTCTGTCATTCCAGAAAGGTCAATAATTTCGTATAAGTCGCCTTCATCACTCCATTCTACTGGTAAATCATCCTTCGTCATAAATACCAATATGGTTCTACAGTTATAATGTAATGGTGGAGTTAAATCATTTATAAGCCCTTCATCCTCAATTCTAATTTGTGGTTCAAGTTCAGCAACCAATTCACAAACTTCTGAAGTTTCATTATCCAGAACAGCTGAAAGTTGATATCCAATAATAAAATCTTTTACATCTTTATCATCCCCAACTTCCCTTCTACCATAATTATATGCACCTAAATTAGCTGTCCTAACAATCGCTTGTGTTCGGTAACCAGTCATTGCCTTACCTGTGGTTGCAGATATCTCTGTACCTTCTGCTATATAAGGATTGAATCCCTGCTCTATTGCTATCATGGTTCTAGGTATCGATTTCCCTTTCACTAGAGAGTCCAAAAGTATTGTAGACATATTATTACTCAATGTTGCTGAAATCTTCTTAACATCTAACCTAGCCTTAGATTTAAAATAACGTGTAAATCCAGATGTTAAAATACCTGTACCAATCTTAGTTTTTAAGAATTTTTTAGGTAGAGAATCACGAGCTTCTTTCTTACCTACAGTATAGGCATTGGTGTAACCTTCTTCAAAATTTTTAATTAATTCCGTTTTAAATTTTAAGTCAAGATTATCTATTGTGGTAAAATCAAATTCATTTTTATTCATTTTATTTCTTATGTGATTTTGTACGGCTTCCATTTGTTTAGTCATTGTTGCAATTACTGTAGATTCAAAATCTGTGTCTAATTTATCCAAAGTTTTTTCAACTGTCGCAAAATCAACTCTTTTTTCTGCTGATGTTTTAGCATAATGTTTATGAGGTTGTGGCTCCTTGTGATTTTTTAAATGCTCTACAATTCTTTTACTCCAACTGAATCCTGCATCTCCACCCCAAAGAGCCCATGCAATTCTTCCTGCTGATGGATAACCATCCTCGCTTCTTTCAAATCCCTTACCTTTTTTATCAACTTCATGTCTTGAAAAATATGAGAACATTCTTTTGATTGTTGAAATACTCAAATCTTGTCTATTACTTAATTGATTAGCTCTTGCAACACCAACTCTTGTTCCACCTCTATTAAATTCTTTTCTCCAGGCAAGTCCTCTATCGGCTTCTTCTTTCATTGAGGATGTAGGTTTTGTGTCTGGTTCTGAATAAGTATTTTGTGTTACTTCTTCCTCTATTACTTCTTCATCTGGTGTTTCTGTAATTTGTGTATCTGGATTTGCTGCATCTAAATCTTTTTCAGGGAAATTTAATTGTCGTCTAAGTACATTTTCATCTTCTAATGTTGGAACAACCACACCTTTTTCTACTGCTGTAATAAATAATGTTTGTAATTCTATTTTTTGTTCATCTGTCATTGGATTAAAAGTAAATTTTGGTAATTCTTGTACATTGGAAAAATTATAAGAAACTAATCTTTTGATTAGCTGTTCATTCATAACTGTTTCTTCTATATCCTGTCTTAACTTTTGTATTACCCAAAGGAAAACATCAAAGTGAATCTTTGCTTGTGAATAAGCTCCAGTTTCTCCTTCTGCCATTAACCTATCAGGAATTAAGATTGAACGAGCTATTGATTTATTATAGAAGTTCAAAGCAGAATTAAAATCATTAGTTGATGAACGTCCACTTTCTAATATACCGATATCATATTCATCCATTCTATGTGTAATGGAAGTTTTGGATGTTAAGTTATCCAAAATATTTCTAAGATTAGTTCTTCCAGACGGGTCATTACTTTTATATTTTCCAATTACTGTAGGATTAGCAAACCTTTCTAGATAAATATTCCACATTTTAATTAAAACATCCTTACTCCAATATCCACGATAAGCTGGACGTAAATCTGAGGAACCATAATGATTACCAAATTCTTTTTGATAACTAAATATTAAGAATTTAGATGTTGGATAATAATTTTCCTGTCCACCTCTATCATAAACTATTCCATTTTTAAGTAGATTTGAAAATTCATCAACTGCAAATCTGTAATAATAAGGTTGTTTAGTTTTTAAACTTTTTAATCCAATCCTTCCTTTATGTTCCCCTGTGTCAAATGTCTTATAATTTATTTCAGTAATTGAATATCCATAATCCAAAGCAGTCATTATTTCTAGGATAGAATCAATAATACTTCCATGCATTTTATCTAGAGCATATTTTACAAAATCTGCTACTTCTAAATCTTGTTCATCAGTTGAAGCTGGTGTTATTTCATAATTAGGTGCTACTGTAGCAAATTTTTTAAGAGTTAAACAAGCCTTAACTTGGTCATCTATTCGCATTTGGTCATAAATAGGAAAACCTTTCCTACCCAATAAAGTATCGGGGTTATATGGTACGATTGTTCCCTTTAGATATAGGTTATCTTCAGAACTTGCAATTTCGTGCATTTGAGGTTTGGATGTTTCTGCGTGAGTTTTTTGTGTTTTAGCCATTTCCAATTAGTTTACTATCCATAATAGTTTTTACAAGCATTAAAGTGGGGGGACTGGTTAAGTTCCAAAGGAAGTAAAGGAAGTATCCCCCCAAAATTTTAATCTATTAAATTATAATCCTTAATTATCCTTCTGCCAATATTTTTGTTTATTACTGAACTTCTAACTGGAATAATAATCCCATTCAGCCTTCTAATATGTGCTCTTCGGGTATGTTCAGCTGGTTTCATTCTATCGGGAAATTTTAATCCAGTTTTAATACCCTGTCTTTTAAACATACTTAGATTTAAAACTTTATATCTTATTGGGGGTATTTTATCTTTCCTAATAGCATTTTTAATAATTTTAATTGGTGGAATAACATCTTGGGAAAATTCCTCTAATTTAGAATGTCCCATTAAATAGGTAAATATACTTAATGCCGTACCAATCATACAAGTCCATTTATAAATATTATCTGCGTCTGGATGTTCTTGCCAATTATCTATATTAATACAGGGTTTATTATTTCCTTCTAATTCGTCATATTCAGCAGGGTCTAATCTTATACCACATTGAATCCTAAATTGTTTATCTTCTTTTGGGGAATCTATAAAATCATAAACCAATCCTTGATATTGTGAAACTGTAACATGAGTTGGTCTTTCTATTAATAATCCTACATCTATATAGTATCCATCTTCATCCTCACATTTTGTGAATAAATAATGCATTATTGTTGCTGAATCCCCATCAAACCTTTTCATTCTTGTTGAAAAAACACTTCTTTCATTTGGTAAACAAGCCATCTTTTCCTTAAAAGAATAATCAGTAAAATCTTTGGTTTTTTCCAGTGCTTCTAGTACTTCGTGAAATGGTTGTTCCAATGTAACCATAGAAAGTTTTCCTTTATCTGTCCATTCTTTTATTGCTCTTGCGTATGTACTAATATATTTTTTTGAACATTTATGTCCAGAGTCTGCTGCCCAAGTTAGGGCATTAAAAGGTTTTTGAAATATTTTATTTATCTTCATAATTTCCTCCTTTAAACTTAACCATGTATTCATTCTATTATACTTTGATATAAATGTAAAGTATTAATCTTCATTCTGAATCCGACCCTTCTAACATTTCACTTTCAGCTTTCACTCTTTTCTTTTCTATGGTACTGAATCTTTTAGCTGTATGCCAAATCCCCTCCCAATCTGCATAGTATATCATTCCATTTTCATCAAGGAGATAATCTTCTTCCCTCATGGGATTATCTGTTCCTTGTGATTCATTCCAAACCTTATCTTCATTATAGTTTTCAATTTCTTTTATGAAACTATAATCAATCAAAGGTTGAATCTCTTTTGTCTTTCTATAGAGTTTGAATCTTTTCATTTCTCCACCTTTGTACTTCTGGTATAAGTAATTCCCATTCGGTAACTATTACCAATTTTATTTATGGTCTTACTTCCATACTCAATCATGGCTTTCTTTTTCCTCAATCGTCTTACTTCTCGTACCCATCTGAAAAAGAGTTCGGTATCAAATTTAAATTCTCCATTATGTCCATAGTAGAAAATTTGGTCTTTCTTGAAACCTTCTTTCTTCAAATAGGATTTAGTAGCTTGAATAAAATACATTCTAATCATTATACTTTCCTCCTATGATAAAACTTAACCATATTAGATTATAACATATTTGATATAAATGTCAAGTAGAGAGAATCCGGTATCCCATTGCTAGAGCCATTTACAATGGTTAAATTGAGTTCATTTAGAAAGATTGAATATTTGTATCTCTTTCGCCATAACTCTCTAAGGTTGATGGTTCCCCTTCTTCTAATGTTCTTTCCATTAATCCATATCTTAGAGCATCCACAGCATGGTCAAAGCCCGAAGTGTCATAAGCTTCAGGATTTTTAGCATCGGTTAATATTTCTTTTACAGAATTATAAGTAATTGGACAATCTTTGGTAAAATAAATTTTAGGTTTATGTGTATATTCATCGATTCTAAATCTCATGTGCATTTGTTGTTTACCGAATATACGGCTATTTTGGGCTCTTGTCATTAATAAACCCCTTCTTTCAAATATATCTCCAATACTATCCCCATCATTTTGCTTACCCCAGATTGCTGGGTCGGATGCACCATATGATATATTTATTCCATTTCTATCTTCTAGTTCTTTTAACTTTTTGGAAACTTCATCTGCTCCCATCATGAGCCCCTTATTGGTTCCATCTTTTGTTCCTATCCATTCACGAAATACAATTAAATCTTTATCTGCATTTTCTGCAATCCAAACAACAGCAAATGGTGCTGTAAAACCCCAATCAAAACCCCTAATAATAATATCACTTGAATTTGGTGTATAACTGTCAATCAAATGAATCCTATCATTGAGTTCTGGAAAGGCTACTCCATCAATCTTACTCCAATCGCCAAATCTTAAAGCGGCATATATATTATCCCCTTGCATTTTTAATCTTGATTCATAGTTTGGGTCGGCTTCTAAAAGAAAGGGATTATCGTCTAATGTTGCAGGAATATATAATCTTGATAAACCACTCTTTTCATCTTTATGAATTTTATATTCCCCATTGGATATAAATCTTTTCCGTACCCAATCTAAATGTTTTCCAACAGGTGTTCCTGTGGCTCTAACTCTAGGGAATAATTTTGGATTGGTACTTCTACATCTGGAATGTAAATATAAATATTGTTCTTCTTCAAAGTGAGTAATCTCGTCAAAATAAACTCCTGCATTATATTCTTGTCCATCATGTTGGTGTTTATCCTGTGCTCTTTCCATATGAGAAAAGTATATCTTGCCACCACTAGGAAAAACCCAATGGCTACCATGTTGTTTGTAAACTGCTCCAAGTTTTCTGTAGATTTGTTGCGAATAGTCAATTAGCTGTTGCAGTTCTTTTGTTGTTCTTCTAAAAATAACGGCTTTGGCATCTGAGTACATCATTTGTCTACAAGCATCTATTAATAGAACACTTGATTTACCACTTCCTGCTCCACCTAAATAGGCGACTTCAAATATACTCCCACATTTTAAAAACTCTAATTGTTTTTTTGTAGGCTTCCAAATTATATTAGTGTTCTTCTTTGATATCATCAATTGTAGGCTCAAAGGCATCTATCGCTGGGACTTCTATTATATTTACAACTTTATTTGTTTGGTCTATTTCTTGTTTTTCTACATATCCTCTATCTCTACCAACAGTTTTTAAATAGAAAAATATGGCATTTGCGTTTCCATCTCTAATTAATTCAATTAATTTTGTTTCTGCGAAATCAATAATTTCTTCCCTAGAATCTTTTAAAGCAATAATTATTTCTTCATCTTTATTTGCTCTTTCATAAAATGCTTGACGTGAAATACCCAAACTATTACAAATGGTAGTTACTATACCCCTATATTTTTTTATTGTTACCAATAATTGTTCTTTTGTTACCTTCATATTATAACCATACCTTTATTTGTTTTTTATTCCAATGTATTCATAACTATATGTATACTTCTTAGAACTCCCAAAATTCTGTCCTAACCTTTTTGATTGCCCCAACACTCCATCATGATTAATCTTTCTACTCTTACCTGTTACTGCCCATCTTGGGTCTTTTGTTCTTTGGTAGAATAATGATTTGTTATTTGAGGTGTTTATAAATCTGAAGCCTTGCTGTCTATACATTTCTCCAATATCACTGGCAAAAGTATTACCTATATTGAGCCCTTGATAATCTGGTAAAACAACGAGTCTATGTTCTCTTTTAAAATTCCTAACTTTAGGATGTGGGAAATGTAAAATGGCTTCAAAACAAACTGGATTATCTTTAAAATATCCTATATAGCAAACCGATGCTTTATTAATACTGGAATTCATATAATGATATTTCTTAAATAACTCCCATTCTTTCGTATGGCATTTATAAATTTCAAGGTTAATTTTTGGTCTTTTGTATTCTCCAGGGCAAAAAAAAACCTTTGTTCTTCTGTGTCATATACCCAATCTGGTTCTAACCAATCCACAATATCTCTATGACAAGAAACTGCCACGAATTTTTTATCCATCTTTTTTACTGCTTTGGATATAGCAAAGGAAGCTGTTTGTGCAACAACTCTATCAACAACTGAAGTAAATTCATCAAATACAATTTGCTTTTTATTTTCCAATATACATCTTGCCAGATTTACACGCATCATTTCCCCATTGGATAGCACATGATAAGGCTTTAACCATGTCCAAACTGTACCTAAACCAACAGATGTAAATACTTTTGTTATTTCTTCACTTGTTTTTTCCTTAGGCATATTATCTATAATCGAATCATTAGTCCATTTAAAATCCTCAAAATAATAATCACTAAATATTTCTTTTGCTATTGTGGTTTTACCTGTACCACTTCCACCAACAATGAGCCCAATATTCCATTGCTTATTTTCTATATCTATATTACCTTCAAAAGTTTCTATAACCTTTTCAATTGATAATTCATAAGTATCTATAACTGCTTGATTTCTAAATGTATCTTTGATTTCGCTTTTTCTTACAATGTTAAAATTCGGCACGTTTTCCCTTCCTCTTTAAGCTGATTATAAACTTGTTCTTGTTCTTTCTCGTCCTTACATTCAACTACCACTTCATGAATTGTTGTAATAGTATCGGATAAATCTGTAATATTAGCTTGACCTACTGAATCCAAAAACTTTTCCAATTCTTTATCAGAAAATCCCAAAGTGGATATATCAAAATTCATATCCAATAAATCTCCCAATTCTTTATTTAATTCCTTAAAATCCCATTCAGCATCTTCGCCAGTTCGATTATCAGCTATCCTATATGCAACTACTTGTTCGGGTGTTAGTTCCTTTGCTATATGAATCGGTATTTGTTTTAGCCCTAGTTTTAAGGATGCTTCATATCTGGTATGCCCTGCTATTATGTTTAATTTTTTATCAACCACAATTGGTTGTCTGAAGCCAAACTGCTTAATTGATTCCATGACTTTTTCTACTGGTTTATTTCTTCTGGGGTTACGTTGATAAGGTTTAATTTTATGTATATCTTCTAATTTTATTTCCATAGTAGCTCCTATAGGCTATCGTGTAAGGTTTTTAAAAAACTTTATGCTCTATATGATTGATATTACTACATTTATACGGTTTGACAAGTTTTATCAATGTCAAGTTATTCTGTCTTTCCCATCTTGATTAAAATCCATTTTGCAAAGTAATAATAAGCCTCTTGCCATAATTGTATATTATATTTTTCTTGAAACTTATTTATGCCTATTGCATGAACTTCTGTATGTAATTCTCGTGTTAATGGAATAGCAGTAAAATGTTTTTGATTTGGTTTTTTACGATTCTGCCCCATACCAATTGCTTCTAAATGGTGGCAATCTGAATCTTGACTACCAGTTATACAACAAGATTGTAATTTTATATAATCTAGGTATTCATCACTATAGGTTTTTATAAATTCTTCATTTGGTAAATACATATATTCTCTCCCTTTGTTGCATTATGTTTTTAAGTCTAATAGCCAATATATCTGCCTTATGTTCTTCTGTCTTTAAAGTTTTTTGCTCGTCAATAATCGCATGGCTGAGTTCATGCAGAAGTATATCAAGAGCAGGAATAGTAGACTCAGTAGTGATGTAAATTTTATTATCTTCACTATCATATAAACCACATATTTCTCCTCTTGCATTATCGTTAATATTTTGTAATCTTGCGTATGAAACTATTTCACAGTCAATTGGTAGCCTAAAATCTCCCATAAATATTTTCATATTGTTTTCTCCATCTAAGGGTAACTTACCTTATCATTCCTCGCAATTACCTTTTTGCAGATATCTCTGCTTTTTTATTCTTTTGCCTTGCTAGTCTTTCTTCCCTAGCAATAGTAAAAAAACCTACTCCAGCATTACTTCTTCTTGGTCTAAACTTTTCTTTTTGAGCCTGTTGTTGTTTTTTCATATATTATCTCCCTTCTCTTTTTTGTGTAGCTAATAATTGTAAATCTATAGGGGTAAAATGTCGGTCTACTTCTAAAGGAAACTCATATTTACCTACCTTAATTTTTATGCTTTCAAGTTCTGATATTGAGACATAACCAAGTTCAGCATATCCTAAATCACATAAACCAAAAGCTATTCCATCTTCATCTATCTGACTTAAAAACCAATCTCCAGTTCCATAGGGGTTGAATATATGAATAATTGCATTTTTTTTAATTTTGTTATTCTTCAACCTCTTTATAATTTGTTCTATTAATCTATTATTTGATAATTTTGCCATCATTATTTTCCTCCTCCGATTCAAAATTGAAAAAATTTTCATCACATGATACACATACATAAGGGTAATCAGCCTCAAATTTATAAATCTCATTAAATAATAATCGTAGACATTTAGGACAATGCTTTCTAACCATATTTTCTAACCATATATATTCATAATTAATAATATCTGTATCTTCCCATAATCGCTTATGTAATTTCATTGCTTTTTCACTCATCAGAATCCTCCTCTTTCATTGTGATTAATTCGGTTTGCGTTGCTAAAACCTCTTTCATAAGTTGCTCCAACTCTGCTCCGAATTCTGCCTTACCTTGAAAAATATATTCATCTGGAACAAGAGCATCTGTTTTTGTTACATTCTTCATGGCATTTCTATGGTCTGCTTGTACCTCTAAACATCTGCTCATTATTTGAATTAATAAATATGTTCGCCAATCGTTACTCCAATCAGTCCAATTTATTTTCATTTTCCAACTCCTTTATTGCCATTTCTACCATAAATTCAATAACTCTATTGCGTGGTATTCGGTAGAATTTAGCCAACCTTTCCAATTTATTGTGAACTTCACTTCTTAATAAAACTGATTTATGTGTGATTTTTGGCTTTAAAGCTTTCCCCTCATTATGTTTTTCTGCTAAATTTTTTAAATTCATATTTTTACTCCCTCTACTGTTGATTTTAATTCTTTCTTTAATAATGCCCAATCTTCATTTGGGTCTATACTCATTATCATTTGTGGCATTGATGTATTGATATCACCCCTCTTAGTTTTAACAGAACATGATACTTTGATTATATCCTGCCAATAACCCTCCCTATCAACCTTAAATTTTGTTAATGATTGTCTACTACCAAAACTTGTATAATACCAAAATACAGGTTTCTTTTGATTAAAGGCATTTGGATTCCTTTGTAAATATTCAATCATATCATGTATTTGTTTAACTGGTTTTTGCATTTGTCTTTTCCTCCTTTTCTTTAAATTTTTGGTCTGCAATATCCATTAATTGATGAATCATACTATCTGGTAAATCTTCAGCATTAATATAAATGTTACTCATTACTGAATCTTTAACAGTATTTCTTCTATCAATTGGAATTGCTTTGCAGAATATATCTAAAACAAAATCTTGCATATTATCCTCCTTATTCTCTAAATTTTGTTCTTCTCTTAATGTGTTTCCTTGATGTGACATATTAATTATTCTCCTTAACTTCAAATTCTAGATAATTTCTAAAGTCAATGAACATAAATTTTTTTTCGGTAGCATCTATGGTTGGTAAATACTCTTTCATATATTTTGAATTCCAGTAGTATAAATGTCCTTCGATAGCCCTACTAAGGATTATTCTCCTAAGTTCCAAATGAGCAGTCGCCCTCGTGATAGCTGTTAGCTTATAATCAAACAAGTCTAACAAGTCAAGAAAGCCACAATCCTTAACAAATTCCCTATATATTTTATTCATTATCTCGTACCTCCTTTTTGAAAAAATACTTTTTCATTACTAGCAGCAATAATTTCTATAATCGTTTCTTTTGCTACTTCCTTACTAATCTCATTATTTTTTGATAATTGAAAATAATACTGAATTAGCCCTAAATCTGAAGCTGTGAAATCTTCAAAATTGGTTTTTAAATATTGTCTTAAATTTTCCATTATCTCGTACCTCCTTTTGTTGCACGAATTTCTTTTAATTCTCGTTTGACTTTTTCTTTTATTTCTAACATCCTTTCGTCTCTGTTTAAAATCCAATCTTTTTGTTTTTTAGTAAGTTTCCCTCTTCTACTTAAAAGACTTTTCATTATCTCGTACCTCCTGTAAGTTCTTCTAGTATTAACCTGTAG
>TARA_R110000796_G_scaffold60642_9_pt1 | contig 27367 bp, 36 predicted proteins | sample TARA_R110000796 | Tara Oceans TARA_R110000796 (sample SAMEA4397815) | marine metagenome | biome: Polar Biome; feature: [SRF] surface water layer (ENVO:00010504); material: water (ENVO:00002006), including particulate matter (ENVO:01000060) such as... | depth 5 m
CCACCACTTGCTGATTTCATCAATGAATAAGTATATGGATCTTCAAGGAAAGGTTTTTTATCGTCAAAATGATCAATATCAATACAGATAAAACCACTATGTTCAATCAGCATTGATTCACTTCTTTCAGAAAATAAACCTGAAATAGTAACTGAAGGTAATTTTTTCTTTAAAGCTTTCCTTTTTTCTTCTTCTGGTTCACTTCTAATTGTTTCAATTAAAGTTTGCCATTTACCATATTTTACATGATTTAAAAATTCAATCAATGGCATAAATTCCTCTGAAATATGCGGTTTCTGGAAGCCGTGAAATACACTAATATTACTCATGTCTATATTTTTATTTTATGGTCATTGAAATCTGAATCATTCAATAAAGCTTTTTGTTTAAAAAACCAACCTTGTTTGTAGTCTTTTTTACTTGTGTATTCTTTTAGAGCTTCTAAACCCATTGAACGAATCACGCGCCAAATATACGCTGATTTGTATTTTTTCAGGTCCTGCAGTACAATTAAATCATCAACAGATAATGCGCTTACTTTTTGCCCCTCATAATCAGCAACTGTTATTTCTTTCATCACACCGCCTTCTTTAAATTCGCGGTCATTTTCAGGAAAAACATAGTTACAAAAATTACATTCCTTTGCCTGGACCATAAGCATTGCTTCGCATTGTGGACAAGATTTAACCGGTGCAACCTGTATTCCTGTTTTTTTTCTTTTTGGTTTATCAATGGACCATTCACGCGCTTCACACCACAACCCATGCCTATCATGATTCCCGCCAAAATCTAAAACGGTGAAATTAGGTTTAGAACTTGTTGAAATTGAAAGAAGCCTTTCTTCGCGCGTTGGTAAAAAACCCGTTTTTCCATCAATAAGCCGTGAACCTCTACCGATCATTTGAAGGAATAAAGGCAAAGATTCCGTTGCGCGGTTTAATATCACACAACCAATTGATGGTTCATCATATCCAGTTGTTAAAATTCCACAATTATTCAATACACTGAAAGAATTATTTGCGAAGGCTGAAAGAATACGTTTTCTTTCTTCAGGTGAAGTTTTTGATGTGATTGATTCAGCAGAAATTCCAGCCTGTTTGAAATGTTCCGTAACCGCTTCAGAATGTTCAATTGAACAATTAAAAACGATTGTTTTCTTTCCCATTGCTTTTTGTTTCCACCACTTAACAACACCATCATAAATAATTGTTTTCTGGAAATGTTCACCAAGTGATTTTGTTGTATAATCACCGCGCTTTACTTCTAAATCAGAAAAATCATCAACCATCTGAAAAGGTTTGCACGGTACTAAATATCCATTATCAACCAATTCTGGAACGTCTACTGTATGAACTATATTTGTGTAGTATGTATGTAAATGCTTTCCAACCGGCGTTGCTGTTGCTCCAATTGTATAAGCTTCAGGAAAAGCATCTAAAATTTTATTAAAATTCTGTTTATGCGCTTCATCACAAATTATTAATTCAATTGGTAATTCATCCAATAATTCTTTTCTTCTTTTCAGAGTTTCAACCATTCCAACATAAACAGTTGCTTTTTTATATACTTCTTTTCTTTTTGGTGAAATTTCTTCTGTTACTATATTGAATTTTGCAAGAGCTTTAATTGTTTGTTTGAATAATTCAGTTCTATCTGTTAAAACTAAAGTAACCGTTCCACGCTTTGCAGCTTTTTCAACTATGTCCGAAAAGACTATTGTTTTTCCGCCCCCCGTTGGAAGGCAAAGAATCTGCCGTTGATGGTCTTTGAAGTTTAGGCTTAGTTCCGTTACGCTTTGTTCCTGATATGGTCTTAATTGCATGATCATTTAATAATTTATAGGCTTCTTGCCACGTTAAGATTTTGAATTGTTCCTTATTATTTAGATTTATTACTTTGGCGTTTTCTGTTCCATCCAGAAGCTGAACTTCACATGGATTGCCTTGTGCTGAAATAAACCTGAAGCTTTCTTTTATTTGCTGGTCGTATTGGTTCATGGGTTAAAATATTTTATTAAATAACCTTCTTACTAAATAACCTCTTCCAATACTAACAATAAAGAAAACTGTTGTGATTATTATATTTTGCGAAATTGTAACTGGAATTTCCATCAATGGATAAAGAATAATTTGAATTAAAAATGATGTTAATAAACCTATAACAGTTCCTGAAACCGCTTCAATAAAGCTATGTTTCTTTTTCTGGTTTTTCATTATTTCCCAAATTTTAACATTTTACTTTCAAAAAATTCATTGCTATCACTTGAAACATCAATGAACCTGTAAATCACCTTTTTATCTGGTACGCTGTAAAAGATTAAAACAGCAGGTAAAGTTGCACACATTCCTTTCGAGTATAACCACATCTGGTTGGCGTAACCCATGAATTCAATCAGTGCATCAATTTGCGCTTCTTTTACGTGTGTAACTTTTAGATCCCAAACGCGATTAAGTCCAAATTTATCCAGCCTTCCTTTCATTAACATACTTACACCAAAAGCACTCATTTCAACAGTGAAAGATACCTGTGATTCCAAAAAGTTCCATGATTCAGCACCAAATTCTCTTGATACAGCAACCGCAAATTCTTTTGCAATTGGATAGAATTTTGAAGTAATATCAACTGTTTCTGGTTCTGTTAATATTCCATCAACCATTGAACCAAGCCTAACTTTATCTGAAGCAATGAATTCGGGGGAAATTCCCCCTTGTTCACTTTTTAAAAATGAATTACTAAAAGCATCCACTTCCAGATATTCTTCAAAATCTTTGCCTTCAATTCGCCTTGTGTTTTTAAACTCCAGCATCTTATTAAAGTTTTTCTACTGCTTTAAAAACAATTCCTGTAAAACCAAATTCATTATCCGAAGATTTTAATTTTCCTAATACAGTTCCAAGTTGTTTTGGAGTTAAAGAAAACCATTTAGAAACCTTTAAATGCTTCAAACATTCTTCAAGATTTGCAGAAAAACACGCCCATAAAAGTAGACAAGTTTCAACGTTTTCTTCCATATCTATTTCATAGGTAACTTTTAATTTTTTACCCGTTGCAACTGCAGGAACACTTTCTGTTTGATTTGCCGCAACCGCTTCAATCTTGTTTGATAGTTCTTTTCCTGTTGCATCATGTTCACGCTTCTTTTGAGCTTCTTTAGCTGCTAATTGATTTTGCTTTAAAGCTTCTTCAACGTTGTTTAATTCAGCTTGATAAGTAACTTTTTTATCAATGAATTTTTGCGCTAACTTTTCACTGTAATTTGGAATTTCTTGAATATTTTCCACTTGAACAGCTTTCTTTTCTTCTTCAGATAGTGCAGAAATATCTGTTCTTTCTTTTAAAAAGAAATCTTTTAATGAAGGAAATTCAAGTGAATCAACAGAACTTTTTGCAATTGAATCGTAATTTTCTAAAGGCGTTCTAGCTTCTAGCATTACCGCATAAGTATTTGTTAATTCATCATCAATTATTCTTTGTCTTTCAGAATTCAGTTTATCATACGTAGTTTTAATTGCTAGTTTCAAAGCTGTTTTTTGCTCCACTTTTAAAGCAAGTGCATCATTTTCCTTTTTAACCGCTTTTTTAACTGTTAAAAGCTTGCTCGAAAGCTCATCAATGATTAATGCACAATCTTTTTCTGGTTGCATTAAATCCCTTTTCACATCATCCATTGCACGCGTCAAAGCTGATCTTCCTTCTTTCATTGCATTAACTGATTTTCTAGCTTCTGCAAGTGTTTCTTCAGTTAAAACAATGTTTTCTTTAGTAACAACAATTGAAGGAAGGTTATCTGTGATTTCCTTCTGTTGTTTAGATAACCAAAGTTCACATTTTACAACAGTTAACCCTGTATTTTTCCATTTTTTGCCAACTACTTTTAAAGCAATTTCTTCTGGTGTTTTTTCTTTCTTTCCCATGTCTATTTGGTGTTTAAATTTAATTTATAATTCTGGTTCAAAACTTACATCTTCAGCACCACCATCAGTTTTTGATGGATTAAGTGTTGCATTTTCTTCATTTGTTAACGGTGCAATAAATTCTTCTGGAAGCGGTTTTAATATTTGCCCCCTTGTTTCAGATACATTTGTACCTTTATTTTTCAATGAATGCTTTAAAACCTTTGCTTTCATAAATCCTGAATCAATACTTCCTTCTGGACCGGATAAATACAAAGCGTTTGGAGTTCCTTTATTTTTTTTCGCACTGAATTTTTTCCATCTTTCAATATCATCAATATCAAATTCGAATGTTTCCCAACGCGGTGAAGGTGTAGAAGGCAATAAAAGTTCAATGTTTCCACCAATTACTTTTTTACCATCCTTTACCAGTTTCACTTGTGTATTATCTAAGATGGAACCCGTTTGGCGTGCTAAAGATAATAATCCATTTGGTGAAAGCTCGTATTTCGCAACCTTTACCCAATTACCACTTTTAGTTTTAACCCCTTGCGGGTAAATATAAACTAAACCGGCACTTTCATCTAAACTCATATTATCGCGTATTGCGTGCCTAATACACATCAACAAGCTTTCTTGTGTGCATTCCTGAAGCGGTCCAGACAAAGAAACCCTTTGTTGTAAATAAAACATTTCAGATTCAACAACGCCTTCAATTTCTGTACTTGGTTTTCCTAATACATAGGAAGCGATTTTTAAAAGTGCTGGTTTTTCAGCTTTTACAATTTCCATATCTTAAAAAAGTTGAATTCTACCTTTCACCCATCCTTCGAGCAAGGTATTTATTAAAAAAGTTTTTGATGGAACTATTCCCGTTTTAAGTTCTTCATCAACCTGTTCATTTAATTCCGTAGGAATATTCTGCAGGTGTTTGTGTGTTTTTTTTGCCATTGCTATTTGTTTTTAAAAAGGTAAATCATCAGCACTTCCAGTTGGCGCGGTTGCTGGCGTGTTAGCCGGTGCATTTTGAATTGGTGCAGGTGCTGGAACTGTTTCTGTAACATCTGTTGTTTTTGAAACTAATGTAAGCATGAAACAATTTAAATTTCCGTACCATTTACCTTGATATTCTGAAACGCGTCCACCAATTTCACATGAAACAGCATCGCCAACATTGAATTTAAAGCCATCTAATAAAAAACTGATATGTTCACCTGTTTTAAACATTTCAATCTTAAATTCATCAGTATATCCTTTATCATTTGGTTCTGATTCAAGAACTATTTCCCTTTTTGCATAAGCATCACCAGCATTTGTTGTTCCTTCAATAACTGGTAAAAGCATTTTAATTCTTCCTGTAAACTGCATAATTTAAATTGATTTTAATTTATAAAAAATTGATTGTGAAAACTTGTTATAGTTGTAAACTATCTTTCCAGATAATGAACATCTTTCAGTGGTTGCATTATTAAAATATCCTGTATCTGTACACAAAAATGTACCTGTAATTTTTGTAATTACACAAATACCACTGTAAGAAAAATTATTGTTTTTTGAGTAAGAAAAGAAATTGATTTCTTTACCTATGATTTTTCGCGCTTGTTCCGTTGTTAATAATTGCATTTTCACTATAGTTTTTTGTTCCTATAGCAAATCTAATATATATATTCTGTATATACAAACTTTTTATAAATTACTTTCCCAAAGAAAACCAGAATCACCAGGTTTAACACGAACTGTTGTTACAATTTTATTTATTGTAACCGCTTCATCTTTTTGCATCACGTCACTAAGTTTTAAAACTAGGACCAATCTAGCCATTACAGAACCATTTGAATCTTGACCTTGAAAAGGATCTGCAGTTTGAATTGAAGTGATTGACCTGTGTAATACAACCCTTTCATTAACTGCAAATAAAAGATTCTTATAAACTTGATTTAACAGTACTTGTTTTGTTATTGCTATTAGCCTGTGAAGGCTTACTGAAGCATTTGAACCAGCACTTGTTGTTGCCGTTGCTTTACCGTTTGAATAACAATCAATATTAAAAGTATATGTTCCATCATTATCACTGTTATTCAAAGATTGATTTGATAACCCTTCAAAAACAACATTAACTGCCGGAAAATTAGATTTGTCTATTTCCTGCACCCTTTCAGTGTAAACTTTAGGATTAATTGAATTTACTGCAAATTCTGAAACCAATATTTGCGCAATCATATCACGCGCCTTTTCAAAATTTTGTTCTGGAATAGGATCTAATAATGCCATTTTTTAAGGTTGTTTATCTGATAAAATTACTATAATCATTCCAATCATTTCATCTGGAAACCATTCAAGTGGATAGTATGATTTAACAACATCTGTACTATCAGCCACATCAATTTGCCATCCATCAAGATTCACTTCAGATTCACCATTTCTAACACTTGCTGAAAGGTTGCTTTCACTAAATGCAATTGATGATGTTTTAGCGTTTATTGGCACACCGATTTCTGGATCTAAACCTAAATGATGCTTTGTGTGAATAACACCTACTGTATAGATGTTACTTGCTGGATCTGTTAACGTGGCTTCATCCGCCCATTCATTAAGGTTTCCAGTGATCTTTTTTATATCGGCTTGCGCTCGTTTCTTTAAATTCATTTAAATAAAGATAACAAAAAACCCCACATAAATCAATATGTGAGGTGCTTTGTTTAACCAACTAATAGACATGAATCAACTAAACCAGATCTTCAAGTTGTTTTATAAGTGCGCTTTTTTTTCCTTCAACAGGATCAGCACCCAATTCAACAATTTTTTCTTTTAATTCTGCAACAGTCAATTTGCTGAAATCCTCTTTTGGAGCATCTTCAACCTTTTCTAAAAAACCACGCTTAATTAAAGACTGTGAAAGCGTGAAGCCATAAACGGCTTCACTAATCACTTCATTCTTTTTGTAATCTTTACCTTTAAACATTCCGCTTAAAGTATCACTTATAACTTTATAGTTTGCCATTATGCAACAACTTTTGCAGTATAAATCTGATCAATTGCAACTGGGATCATAATACCAGCAGATTCAGTTGAAACTCTATGTGATTTAGCTTCTTTATTAATAAATTCGCTAACCATATATTTCCCGTTTTGTTGAATCTTTCCGTTCTCAATCAATTGCGGCACACCTGCATAAGCTGCTGTAAAGTTTGGATTCGGAGGTAATAAGATAAACTTCTTTTCATCAATATAAGGTGTTGAAGTTCCAGATACATCATAATATTCTGGATAACTCCAAATGATTATTTTGTAAGATCCAGCAGTTAACATTCCGTGCGGTGCAGCACCCGTTGGTATCATATTACCAAGTTTTACTGTTGCTAAATCGAAATCTTTAATATCACCACGTTTTTGAAAAGTTTCATTGTTTATTAAAGCTTCTAAAGCAGTACCACCAATAATCATGTTATAAACACCACCTTGCGCTTTTCCTTTTGTTCTTAAAAGCTTACAACCGTTAATAATATCCGTAATTGGGTTATTAGTACCAGTTGCCCATGGATTAGAACCAGAAACATCAACGATCATTGAAGCATCCCTTCCAAAATCAATTACTGATCCATCTGCAAGAGTTACAACTCCAGTGTTAAATACATCAGCAGCTTGTTTTTCATAAGATCTTTCAATCTTATTCCTAACAACAATAGCTTCATCAACCATTGCTTTTGCCAATCCCATGATATTATTTGCACTTGCGTTTCCAATTGCTACATCATAAAGACGTAAATCGTTCGCTCCAAAAAATTCACTGTAATAAGGCGGTGAAATCACTTTTTCAGTTGATTGTGTAACCTTATTTGAATTTCCTTTTGTACCTCTTTTCACATCAACTGCGAATTTTTCAGTACCTCTTTGAACTTCAATAGAAACATATCTATCTGTTGAAATATTATCAACAAAAAACGATCTTAAAAAAGATGTTGGTTTTGGTACTTCTTTGTAGAGCTTTAAAAACGTTGCCGTTAATAATGATCTAGCTTGTGTTGTGCTAATTGCCATTTTTTCTAAATTTTATTTTTTTTTAAATTACGCGCTTAATTCATCAGAATTAATTAATAAAATACCTAAAGTATCAGATTTGATTCTATCACCTAAAGTTTTTCCATCAATTGCTGTTGCTAAAGTATCAGCACCATCAAGAACTAATAAAGTTCCTTCAACTTCTCCAGCAATTACAAATTCTAATGTTACACTTGCAGCATCTGCAACAATGATTTCTTGGCACGAAATTCCAACAGGAAATTGTGAACCATCAACCGCTGCTGATTTTAAAGGTAAAACTTTATCACTTGCAGAAACTCTTCCTAAAAGTGTTCCTACTAAAATAGTAATTGGACCACCTGTTGAATTCGTGTAAACAGCGTTGTTGTACTCACCACCCTTTAATACTAACTTTGTAGTATCAAAAACAGTTGTCAACATATTTTGTGTTGCCGTTTGGCTTACAATTTTTGACATATCTTAAATTTTTTCTTGGTTAAGGTTATCATTCAATTCTTTTTCCATAGCCTTATATTCCAACTCTTCAGCAGTCAATTCAGCATCTGCACCGATATCATCAGTTGAAGCATTTGGAGTTCCTGCAGGATTACCAGCTTCTAATGCTTTCACAGTAGCCTGTGCAATTGCTTTTTGAGCAAATGCAATTATCTCCTTTGTAGAAGGTTCTTTTCCAGAAGCAATTCCAGCCGTTACAGCTTCTTTGTCGGTATCTTGGAAACTCATCCAAGCCTCAACCCTTTCTTGCTCACTTTCGCGCGCATCGCTAACAACTGAAGCGAATACTTCAGGATGTTTAGCTTTGAATTCATCTTTAGTCATATTTTCAATTATAATTTTTTCTTTTATTGGAGTAATAGCGGTGAAACCACCACCCATTGATGCGCTTATTGATGCCTGAATTTCTGGAGTCATAACACGAACCTCATCAATTAAGCCTATCTTCTTAGCATCTTTTGCAGTAAGCCAAATATCTAATCTTTCAGAAGCATTAAAAACATCATCAAACGTTTTACCTGTTACCTCTAAAAACTTATCTTTATCAACTCTTTTTTCAAATTTAGCGCGAAGTGTTTTATTAATATCAGCTAAATTTTTAATCCTAGTTTCATCACCACCTGTATAAGCGTCCGCCCTGTGAATCATTACTTTTGCAAGATCATAGGCAATTACTTTTTTAGCAAATGGAAGCATAAAAGCACCCATTGAAGCGGCCATTCCATCTAGCATAATAGTCACGTTTCCGTGTTCTTTCATTTTCGCTAACATTCCATAGCCATCAAAAACTGAACCGCCTGGCGTATTCATACGAAGCGTTATTTCTTCATCCTTATTTTCTTCCAAAGATCTCATAAAATCTTCAGCAGTATAAGAATAAATTGGATTATATAAATAAAGTTCTTTTGCCATGAAAACCAAAGATAAACAATTTTAGCAATTTTGCAAGTATTACTTTATTTTTTTTCTATTATCGGAACAACCGGTGAAATTGGTGCAATCGGTAAAGGCGGTTTAAAACCTTCTAATTCCTTCACATATTGAATCATATTAACCTCTGAATCACCACCGTTTAAAGCTTCAGTTGCACTTTCTAAAGTTGTCAAAGGTAGATTAGCACCTAAATCACCAAGTTTTTCACGTTCTGCCTTAACTTCCTTCAATGGGTCAATGTGTGGAACATTCGCACCAACAAACCTATGTGATAAATGCGCTTCAATTGCATATTCATTTTGATTAAAATAAGCATCAATTAAACCTTCAACTTTTATTTTTCCACGCAACACTTCCAAATAAGTCCATAATTCATAAATAGGAGTCATAAAACCTTCATCAAATTTTGTTCTTGATACATGAAGTGTATGTTCCCAATCTTTTAACGCTGCTCTGGATGCACTAAAATTTGAATCATATTTGCTCATTGCGATTTCACTAGGTATTTGAAGCGTTGCACAAACAACAACCCAATTAACTGTGTAAAATTCTTTAAAATACAGTTCTTTTTGCCCTGTATTCATCGCTTCAATTTTCGCACCTATTGGATTATTATAAGCCATTTTTCCAGTAGTTGATGCAACATTATCAGCTAACTGTTGCCCGCGATCATCAACAGGAATATTTGAACCATCACCATCAAGATCAAAAGCTTTCGCCATTTGTTTTGCCATTGGATTTTCACCACTGGAAAAGTTTTCATGAACAACTTGATAAGCTATTTTTGCAACTTCTTCAGCAGCACCAACAGTTGCTTCTTTGTATCTTTCAACCTTTGCAATACTTTCCATTACTGCAACGATTAATGGAATACCTCTATTATCTGAAAGCCTATAACCTAAACCTTTGTATAAATATGCAACTCTAAAACCTTTATTATTTGCAAGTATTCTTTCAGTTGTAAAAATATCAGAATCTTTTCTGACATGATAAGCAACAACCTCACCTAGCTTATTAGTTTCAACACCGTTATCAATATTGTTTCCACTTTTAAGAACTTCTGTAAAGGAAGGTGAAACAATGTTTTGTGCATCAATTAACTGAACTTTCAATTGCCCTTTTATAACCCTTTGAACAACCAAAACATCACCACCAATTATTGCGTTCTTTCTTGCTTCACGGCAAATTTGATTAAAAGTATTTTCGCCATGAATATCAGCCATTTTTGAGTTTTGCCAAACTTTAAAACGCTGTTCAATACCTTTGTGATCATCACCGTTTCGATCAACTTTTACACCTTCCTGTTCTAAAACAGTGTAATTCGGCAAAGATTGAAGTTTTAACCCTGCTCCAATTTCCCATGTAATAAATCTTTCAATTACTGTTTGCGCTATTTCGCTATCCAAATAAGATTTCCAACTTCTATATCTTAAAGCTGGAAGATCTAAAACATAATTTGTAACTGGACCAATTTCACCAAGATTTTTTTCACCATCATATCCTTCAGTATAAATTACACGACCAGAACCAGAATTTCCACCAGTAGGAAAACCAACTAATGCTTCAACTTTATCTGTTGTATTACCAAAAAATCCTTTCACTAACTTTCCTAATTTGCTCATTATAATCTAAAGTTTTTTGAATCTACTAATTTAAAACTTCTACCGTTTAAACGGTTTACATACATCGTTCTTAATTTTTCATAAGAAACAATTGATCTAAAAACAGCTTCTGCACCGTTGTATGTTGTTTTTATTTTTGTTTGTCCAGTATCAAGTGAATATTCAGTAATATTATCAGTTTCTGCAGCTTCAGTTGCAACAATAAATAAAGCATCAATGATTGCATCTAATGCCGTTACTTTATCACATAATCTTGTTTGACTTTGCAAATATATTGCAGTACTATCAAAAATTACATTTCCATCACTCATATTTAAGGTACTTTTATTTCATCAATTTTGCTGGCAGTCATATCTGCAACACTTGGAGTTCCAACACTAACAGTTGCTGTTGATGGACCTGAAGGCGTTGGATGAATATGTAAATTATATAAATTAATTAAAGCATTTAAATCATCTCTTAATGTATCAAATGCAGTTTTCATTTCTGAATACCTTATTGCATTATCTGCACCACTTAACAATTCAAGTGTTCCATCATTTTTCAAATAAACATAACCCTGTTCAACACCTTCATCATTTTGACTGTACAGCCTTAATTCTCCAGCTTCTGCAATTGAATTTCTGCTAATATAACCAATTATAACCTTATTACCTCTCTTTGTAGTAGGTGAATATATGGCAATCATATCTTTTACCGGTCCAGAATCAATTCCAGCCGGTGAAATTTGGTTTGCTGTTTGCGTATCATTACGCCCATAGCGTAACAACTTAACTATTCGCGCCCCGTTTTCAATTAATGAACTAAATATTTTTACCTGGATCATAATTAAAAAATTGAAATCACATCTTTATCACTGTAAACTTCAGGAACAACACAAGATAAAACAGCCGTTTGACTTTCAGAATCACCAACAAAAGTTACACCTTCAACAAAGAAACGTGCCTTTTTAAATATCTTTAATTCTGGATCAACAACAGTTATTATTGTATTTGTTTGCCAAAGATTATTATTTTTGTCGGTCCATCTTGAAACGCTTATTGTTAATTTTATGTTTTTTAATTGTTTTCCTAGTGCAGTTCGTGCAACTTGTTTTGTTGTTGTATCATTTCCGGATCCTTGAATTACCACCATAGGCCGAAATTCATCAACGTACGGATTTATTAACGTTTCTTCCGCAGCGTTTGAAGGTATATCATCACTTTCTGCAATTGCAGTAATTTGCGAATACATACCTTGTCCATTAATAGAAAGGTTTTTGCTAGTCGCGATATTATCACCGCCAAAATCAAAAACACTTGGGCCTTCTGTATTTGCTTTTGTAAAAACAAGATACCCTTCAGGCGAATGAGTCAATACAATGTTTCTATCAGAAGCCATTTGTGCTAGATAGTCGCCAATTTTTTCTGTTGGATCAATTTCAGTTTCTTCAATAACTTCATTCATTAATCTTGAAACTGAAGGTTGAATAATAAAACCAATCTTGAAAGGATCACAAAGTTTTTTTGTAATTTCTTTTAGTGTTAACTTATCAAATTGAAGTGGATATGATTCAGGTGGAACAACTACATCATTTAAAATTCCTGGTAAACTATAACCGCTTATTGAAGATAATTCTTTTGCAACTTTGGATGAAAACCCATGATTTAAAATAGTACCTGTTAAAAGCGTAAAACCGTTTTCAATTAACGAGCATTTTTTGTAATCCAAAACCGCGCTAATATCGGTATTAACACGCGTTGAATTATCGTAATAATAACTGAAAGAAAAGGTTGAAGCAATAGAATCAAACCTTAATGAAACAGTGTATTTGCTCCAAAAGTTTAATCTTCTATTTCCTACATTTAAAATCATACGTAATATTTTATTTCAGTGTTCTTTGGAACTTGAAGGTACGAATTAATACCCCAATTGTTTTGTGTTATTAGGTTTTTAATATTTTCATCTTCAGAATCAAGTCCATAAAACCTGTGAGTTAATTCAATAATATTACTATCATGATTCAATAATGAAATTCTTTCTTGCTTACTGTTTAAAGCTATATTAAGAACGTTTGAAACACTATAATTAACTAAACTTGAAAGCGATTGTAAATTACTTTGATTAGGCGAATAACTTGTTGTTAATGCACCGTTTGGAGTTTGAAAACCATTAATAGTTGAAATGTAAGATGATAAACTAGCAGAAACAGAACTTGCAACGATTAATCCAAAAGCTACGTTTTGAAAACCACCTTCAATTGGTGAAGATGTTGATAATGCTATTCCATTAATAATTGTTGCACCATTCCATTCAAAAGCTGATTTTTTACTTCTGCTTAAAGTATTAGGAAGTAAATTAGTTAATGCCGTTAATTGTATTTCAAAGATTCTTATCCTAGATTTAACAGAAAGCGCAAATTTTGCAGGTGCTAAAAGAAATTGTTGTGTATCAATCAACGCCTGAATTCTAGCTTCAGGAACTGTTGTTGCTTCAAATATCTTTGAATTTGCTTCATTGAATAAATTTAAAAACTCTTCTTTGTTTCCCGTTGGAATATCATTTTTTATTTCATTATATAAAGCAGTATTTGTTTCTATATCGGTAGTTGATAATTCAATATCGTTTGTTGCAAATTCCAAATTAACTAAATCAGATTCTTCACTTTTTGAAATTATTTCATCTTCTGGACTTTCAGATTCAAAAGGATAGCTTCGCGAAATAGTTTCAATTAAAACGCCGGTTATTTCCGTAACATTGTATTTCTTATTATCATATTTCAAACTTGCTGGATGAACAGTTATATTATCATACAAAGGATGTGAAACTTTCCACGCCCTTCTATCATCTGCACTTCTTTCAAAAACTGAAGCTTCTTCAATATTATCTGCACCATCAAAAACAATTCTAAAATTAAACCGCCTTGCTTTTGGTTCTCTACGGTCCACCAATGAACCTTTTATGTTTATAAAATTAAATTCTGTTAGATTGTATTCAGTTGATTTTTCAGCATCAAACCAATTTGGCTTAAAAACACGTCCATCACCTGTTGTAATTATCATTTCAGTATTAACGCGATCGAGCCAACTCATTCTTTGCTATTTTTGTAAATGTAAAATTTATATCTTTTCCTGCTAAGTTAGCTGATCTTTCTACGAACTTAGTTCTTTTTACAGAAATTATTCTATTTTTCTTTATTGTATAAATTGGCGTTGTTCTTATTCTGTAGCCTTTTTTAGTTTTAGAAACTTTTTTAATTTCAAAAACAACACGTGAACCAGTTGCGGTTCTTTTTGTTCCAATTACAAAACCGCCAACACCAGCATGAATTGCTGAAAGCGTGAATTTCTGTTTGGCACTTCTTCCTTTAGTGTTTTTATTAGAATCGACCAAGTTTTTAGAAACTGAAGAAATTCTGTATTTCTTTTTAACATTCCTATTCCATGAACTACTTACACGCGCTTTATTTAACGGAATAAATGAACGCCCTTTTATTTTTCCACCTGTTTCTTGTTTCTCTAAATCACGAACCGCGTAATTGTTTGAACTCAATTTGTGGGTACTCATCCCAACTACAGATTTCATTTTTTTAATATCCCAACCCTTCGCAAAATCAACCTTTGAATTTGCCCTGAAGAAATTCTTTTGCCTATTGGTAAAAGTTTTACTTGCTGTTTTTAATAACGTATCCTGCTTAACACCTTTCAGAGCAATATCGTTTAATGTATCACGAACAACTTTAGGTAAATGCTTTCTGTGCATCCTTTCAAGTTTATCCGTGAACTTAACCACTTCAGAATTGTTAATATTTAAGATCATTAATTATTGCATTAAAGGCGTTGTTTCTCTATCACCACACATTACAAATTTACCACCAGCATAAACCATATCGTTTATGCTTCCTGTTAAACTGTTTGATGTTACTTGCGTATTTCTAAACAAATCAAAAGTTTGTTCAATATTCGCATCACTTGCTTCACCTTCAGAAATCATTACAATTTTTCCATTACCATAAGCAACAGATTTGTAATCCTTATTGCTAAGTGGGAAATTAACTAAGCCTGTACTATCACCAAAAATTACTTGTGTATTTGCATCACTTGAATTATCTGTAATTGCTAAAAATCCCTTATCTGAATCTGGCGAAATATAACCAAAATAATCTTGATTTATTTTAGCATAAACAACAGAAACCAATGGATTAGCAATTGAAATATGTGTTCCAGAAGTTATTGTTGATCCATCAACAGTGAATAATATTCTTTGTGTATTATTTAAACTTTTACTTCCAACTATACAAAATTTCCCATCACCATAGGCAATATCTTTTACAGAGAAAGCACCCGTTCCTTGGTCCAATGTGTAAGTGTTAAAAGTTAATCCGTTATCATCAGTAAAAGCAAATTTTCCACCGCCTTCAATTGTGAACCCCCATGAATCACCACCTGCATAAGTAATATTATCTGAAAGGCTAAATGGAATAATACTTCTTGAAACCCAAGTTTGACCGTAATCTATAGAAAAATACATTACCCCCTCGAATATTGAAGTGGAACCAACAGCCATTATTTTACCATCATCACTAGCCGCAATACTTGTTAAATATTCACCTGCTGCAGTCGTAAACAATATTTCATGCTGTATTCCATCCCTACTAACTGCAATTGATCCTTCAGTAAATCCTGTATTGTTCCCTGCTCTATAGAAATAACCACCACCATTTGTAATATCTTGCCAATCATAATCAAAATCTGCTAAAACTCCACTACTTACAAACTTTTCAACAACCATTGGATTCGAAACCCTACTAATCATTTGGCCTAAAGCTTCAATTATTTGAAAACCATTTGAGCCGTTATCAATAGTTCCGTTTGGTTGCATATTCGAAGCTTCAAACAGCTTTTGAAAGAACTGGTGAACATCAGTGTAAACATCTGAATTAACAGGTGTACCGGGAACTAATGCTGTTTTATCTCTAATTTTTCCAAAAGGATATTCATTACTTGCTAAATCCGTATTTGATTTGTCTGTTATTTTTTTCATATTAATTCCAATTTACTAATAAAACACCAATTGTTTTTGCTGGTTTCAATCTTAATAATAATTCTCTAAATTCATCACGCCTTACTAAAGGAACATCTGCTAATATATCAGAACCACTTGCAGAATAATCTGGAGTTGTAACACCTAATGAATCAACAGATCCAAATGATGATGATGCAATAAAAAATGTTGTTGCGTAACTATTTCCAATATTAAATGTTGAATCCCTTTCAGAATCAATATAATTTGCTAATAATTCCATTCCAAATTGCGCGTGTTCAAATTCTCCATGTTCAAATTCTCCATGCTGAAAACCTGAAAACCCATAAGGATCAATTGTTGTTATTCCACCAACACCATCATCAACCCTGTTTTCATAAAGTACAACATCAAACCCTGCTAACTGTAATTGCGACTGTATAAACAACCTATGCGCACGCGCTTTTACAGTTCCAGGATAACGCCATTTTCTTAATATAGCGGCTTTTCTTTGTTCTAAAGTTGCGCCAGAACTAAACGGAATTTTAAATCTTTCTTCCCATATTCCAGCATCATCAATATCAAACAATGGATTATCTGGAAGTAATGAATTAAAAATAACACTGTTCGCATCATCCCATGCTTCAGATTCACTTGTTGCCAATGCTTCATGAATCGTTTTAAACCAACCACCACTAAGAAAGTTAAAAACCCTTCCTTTTGGGTATAATTGTCCTGTAAGGCTTATTATTTTATCTTTTACACTCATTAATTAAAAATAATTAAAGATACATCTGTAAATGGAATTTCACCTTGTTGCATTTGGTATTGAATCGGTTGCGCAATACCATCCACTTTGAAAGATACTAATCCATAACTAACACCGCTTACAGCACTTTCAATGGCAAAGATAATACTATTCAATCTTATTGTATCTTCAACCTCTTCAGGTATGCTGTTTACAACTGGTCTAATGCTTTTAATATAGTTTTCTATACTAGCAACAACAAGTGTTTCTTGTGCAGGCGAAAAAGAACTTGAATCAATTGTAATTTCAACATCTAAAGGTGTAACACTAACAACATCTGGATTATCAGACAATGGTCTTCGTCCTCTATCATTTAAAGGAAGCGTTGCATCTGGATTAAATTCTATTACATCGCGAACATCTATAAGAATTGCAGCACCGGCAGAACCTTTTCCATCAACACTTGCTAGAATTTCAGCTTCTACATAAATAATAACTTCTGAAGGAAAACCGGATTTTGCATAAGGATAAACATTTTCAACCCCTACAGCATCAAACGACCATAAACGATAATCAACCCCCGCACCACCTTGCGGTTCTAGTCTAAAAGATTGTAAAGCTTTTGCCCTGTAATCTTCAATGGTTTCTTCATCTGTTGGTGTAACTGTTTCTGTTAAAACTTTTACAAAATCCGTTGGAACTCCAGAAAGCGGTGAAGTAGCAGTTAATAAATCGTTTATTGCTAAAGTACTAGCCGTTCCACCTTCCAACGCTCTTAAAGTGATCGTTTCAGGTGTACTTGATAAAGTAACCCCATTATCCAAAATAAAAAGCTTTCCAGGATTCAAAGAACCATCATTGCTTTTAAAAGTTGTTGATGCTGGAATTAAAAACCCTATAGTTCCACTAATTTCAACATCATATTGTGCAGGAAGTGCAGCAAAAGGTGAACGACCTAAAACAACACGACCCCATCTTTCAAGTGTTCCACCTATATCTTCAGAATCAGCAGTATCAACAAAAGTGTTCTTTTGTAAAAAAGAAATTGCCAAATAATAAATCCTAAGTTTTGCAGCCTGAACCGAAGAAAAAGCCAATAAAAAAGCCGGACCAATTAAAGGAATTGTGATATTTAAAGCAGCTTCAATTGCTAGTTTAATTTCATCAAATAATTCTTTTGTTGTTTTTATGTTTATCATTTAAATCTAGTATTTCCAACGTGCATTGTTCATTCTGCAATCACCATGAATAAAACCTTTTCTTCCTTCTTTCAGGTTTGGTTCACTCTTAGCAAATCCACCTTTCCAAGTTGGTTCGAATTGGTTATATATCCAATTAAAAATTTCTTCATAATCTTCATCATTGCAAATCGGTCTGAAATCAGCACCCCAATATTCAGTGTGTTGACTATCACCAGATCTTTTTCTTAAAAGTTCCCAACGCTTTACACGAACACCGGCTAATATTTCAATACCTCTAATTCTTTTACCAAAAATTTGAACCGCTTTATTTCTTATGTTTTGAATCCTTTCAGCTATCACACCAATTCGCGCAAGCTTTTCAGGTTCTAAATCTTCATAAGTCATTTCAATGCTTTCTTTAGGCATTGACGAGCTTTCAAGAAATTCATGCAACCAAAGATTATTTGTTAACTGTACTTTCTTCATTTTGAATTTCTTTTACTTGTTTAGAAAGAACAATTGCTAAAACTGCCCCAATACACAAAAAAACCGTTCCACCAATAAGTTGATACTTATCCATTGTTTCAGCTCCTAATGTTATCATTGCCATTCCTGAAGGAATTAAAGCACCAGATCCACCCATTAAAAGAACACCTTTAACAGCGTTTCTTTTATCTGATCCCTTTAAAAGTTTTATAACTTGAACCGGATTGATAAACTTTATAATATTCATTAAATTCATAATTTATTATTTTAAATATCCAGTTTCAAATAAAATAGTTAAATTAATTCCATCAAAAACTTTATCTTCAATTAGTTTTTTTAATACCTTTTCATCAAGTGATTTTAATTTAAATTCAAAGATTTCTTTATTAAATTTATCTTCTAACTGCTTTAATTCTTCACCTTTTAATGTTTTTCCTGCTTCTTTGAAAATTTCTAAAGATTCACTAATAATTGAACGTAATTTAAAAATGTTAAAATTCAATTCATAAGACAAACCATGTTTATCTTTTTGAACCATTGCAGAAAAACACTGAATAAGTGCTGAAGCGTAAACGAAATTAAATTTTTTCATGTCTATTTAGTTTTTATAAGCCTTAAATTTACCGTTTTTTTTGGTGAAATCATAAGCTAATTGCATTTTTCTCGTAATAGGCTGAACGTTTCCTTTAATTAAGTGAAACCATTTATAAACACCCCACCATCCAATAGTAACCATTGTAAGCCTGAAACCTGAAATATAACCAGGGAAAGCATACATTTTATTTGTTTCATTCATTAAGAAATTAGATATGAAACCACCACGCCCCGTTTTAAATTGAAAATCATGTGGAGTACATGAAGGGCTGAATTTATTAATCCAATAATCACGCACAATTGTACACCCGTCCATTTTCATAATATCCCACTCTTTAGAATCAAAAGCTTCTAAAATCACATCTTGATAAACTTTAGGAATATTATAAACAGGAAATGATGCAACAACTTTTGCCCTTGCTTCGCTTATTATTGCGTTCCTTACATCGTTATCTGTTATTGGTTTATACAATTGGTAAACCCGTTACTTCTACAACTCCAATTGAAGGAAAAAACCTTTCAATTATCTGTTTACCTCTGTTTGACATCCTGAAAATGTCAACATCTAAATCACTTTGTCCGCCATCGTTTGTTGGATAGTATTGCGCACCTGTTGTTTGGTTTACCATTTGAGTATCACCACCCATGATTGAATGACCTTCATAACCAATCAACTCATTAACACCTTCAATTTCTTGATATACCGGTAAACCTTCACCAACATAACTTAACACAACCGTGTTTTTTTCATCCCACGCTTCAGCATCGCCAAAACACCAAACAAAAGGAATACCCCATATTGAAGATTTACCACGTTTTGAATCAACGTTTGCTGGTGTGCTAATTTCACGAACATTCATATCTGTGTAAATGTTTTTGCCACCAAATTCAATTTGGCAATCTGCTGATAATGTTACTGTAATCATATCTTAAAGTATTACTGTTAAATTAATTCTTAAATATTGGTTCGCGTTTAAAAAGTTTACGTTTGTCAAAGTAACCGTTCCGTCTGTATTAATTGTTATAACTGAATCGCCATTTGTTAATCCACTTGCACCCATACTACAATTCATGTATTCTTGTTTCTTTGTTGGTCTTCTTCCAACGGGTAAAGTAAAAATAAGTTTTGCCGTTGGTGTAAATCCCACCGTACTTTCTACAATACCGATAATTTGAACAGCTTTTAAATCGTTCGCTTCATATTTTAATCCTTCAAAAAGTATGGTCGTTGGTACTTGCCAATCAGCAGCTAAAGTTGGCGCGACAAAAGCACCAAATTGATAATCTCCGTTATTGTAAATTCCACCCCTTAAAATATCGTTAACATCGTAATGCGCCCAACCTAAAGTCGATCCTGCATCAGAACCTTTGCTTGCCATATCATCAGAAACTAAAAATTTTTCAGATGCCACCAAAGCGGTAGCGTTAAACATGAAATTACCGTTCTGGTCAAATCTAGCGTGTTCAACTCCTAGCGTTCTATCTTTAAACTTTATAAAATGCCCTCCTAATTCAACCGCTCTATTTGCGTCAGGTGCTTGAAGATACGCGCCCGTATTTAATCCCATCTTACCGTTATAAGGCGATAATCCTTGTATAAAGAATTGAGATGCCCCGTTATTTCCTATCGTGAAGTTTCTGTTTTGTAGGTATATCCTACCAGCACCGCCAGAACCCCCACCAAGTTCCACGACATCAGTACCTGCGCCATTATTAACTTTAATACCTCCTGGACCCGAAACTGTAAAAGTTTGAGTACCCTTTGTTGTAACTACTTCAAGAGAAGCGTTATCGAGGTCAGGTAGATAATAATATCTATCAAGGTCTGTTTGCGTTAAATCTGAATTTCCTATATTACTAGCACTTATTCCAGTTAAACCACTACCATCACCAATAAAAGAAACAGCCGTTAAATCACCAGTTGGTGAAAGTGTCATTTTTGCAGTTGCTGAAAAATTATGTAAATCATTTACATCAGTCCACCATTCAAAACCTTTGTTTCCATCAACTGCATTTACTGTTTTATTGTAACCCTCATTGTATATTACTAAAGATTCAGCAATTCCTGCAACTGCTGTAAAACCAGCACCAACCATTGAAAATGATGCCCTATGATTTAAATTATTTATTGCTGTATAAGCAGCACTAGCATTTGCGCCTGCACTCTGATTAACTAAAGTGTGACGTAAAGTTAAATCTTCATTGTTTGCAGTTGTTAATGGTTCGCGCTCTACTATAATGCTTCCAGTTGTTGCATTTACTTTTACTACGTGTCCAATTCTTTGAACCGATAAAATACCGCCTGGATGCGCACCGACAAAAGCACCATTAACCCCCAAATAAAGCTGGTGACCTTCTGAAAAACCTGAAGTATCTATGTTTTCAAGTGTTCCAGTAGTTACTAATAAAACATTTTGACCATCAGTTTTTGTTTCTGCAGCTACTGCAAGAACATCTGATTTTGAATAATCATCATTTGAAGCTAAAGAAACCTGTGGAAAACCACCTGTTGCACCCGAAATATAAACAACTTGACCTTTTGTTACTCCAGCAGCTTCATTTACTTTTCCAGTAAAAACAACTGAATCTGCAGAACCAACCAACAAAGTTAGCGCGTCGATTTCATCAGCGTGTGCATTTACAACGGTTTTAACCTCGTTCATATCATCTGCAATTACCTTGTTTATTCTTGGTAATGCGCCCGTTTTCGCATCTACTTTATCACTCCAAATTATTTTACTACTAGCCATAATTATCCTAAATCAAATTGTAATGTTTCTTGCAACCCGTTTTCAATAACAACAGGTTTATTTAATTGATCGGTTGATTCGTCTATTAGTCGCGCGCCATCCCAAATATACGTAAATCTTTGCTCAATTTCATTATCTGGTTCTTTTACAGATATATTTATTTTTACAGTGTCCAATTTTGGAAGCTCTACAACAACAGTTATTTCTGCAAATGCACCCATAAATTCAAGATCTGATTCAATAGCTTCTTGAATGGATTTACGTCCACTACTATTCAAAGCAACTTCACGCAAAACTTTTTCCGTTCTGCTGTTAAATTGAATATCTGGATTATTGGACCACAATAATTCATTTCCCCAATAATCAAAATTTTCTTCACCTTCTGTTTTTTCAGAAGTAATTGATGCTGGATTTCCACCAAACATTCCAATATAAAGAAAGTTTTCAAAACTGTAAGCACCTTTTAAATCATTTCCAATTCCTTGAAAATCACCACCAGATCCAGTTTCAAACATTCTTATGTCACGCGGTTGCATCATATAAAGCTTGGTTTAATATTAGGCATTGCGATTGAATCACCTTCACTTCTTACAGATACACCATTTCGTGTTCCATCATTTATATCAATATTCAAATTCTGGTTTCTTTCTTCAATGGTTCTAACTAGATTTTCTTGCCGGCTGTTTTGCGCGTTTATGGTTGCTTCATCAACATTTACATTTGCATTTGCGTTTATAGTCTTATCTAAGCCGTTCATCTTACTTGAAACAGCATCCAAACCACTTGTATCTATTTTCTTACCAAATGCACCTGCTACTAAATTCCAAGCCATTACAAGTGGCTCAATAAAAACCATGTAAATGCTTTTAAACATTCCACCAAAGAAATCAATTACATCATCACCTAAACCTGGTAAAGCTGCATTTAAATTTTCTCTTAAAACTTCAACCGGATTTAAATAGTTGAATAATGCCATTATATTATCAGCTAGAAAATTAAAAGATCCTAATATAGTATCTACATACCAATTAAAGACATTAACCAAACCATTCCATAAACCAATAAAGAAATCACCAAAACCTTTGAATCCATCAGTAAGCCAATAAACAGCGGCAACCAATGCAACTATTCCAATTATTACCAATCCTATTGGATTTGCATACAATGCCGCGTTAAACAACCAAGTTGCAGCGGTTGTTGCAAGTGTTGCTGCTCTATAGGCATAGTATGCAATTGTTCCAGCTTCAAAAGCTAAAGCACTTGTTCCCATTACACCGGCTAAAATACCCTGTGAAATACTAAACAAACCGGTATATAAAGTTATTCCTATTGTTATGGCTTTTAAACCAACTAACAAACCAACATAGGTTAAACCAACACCAACCAATGTTTCTATGTTATCAGCAACAAAAACAAGTAAGCCTTTAAAAATACTTATTACACCGTTAACTTTTTCGCTTGTAGTAAATAGGTTTTCCCACCTATTGGAAAGCTGTTCTAATCTTGAACTTAATGTTGAAGTGTTTTTATCCGCTTGTTCTTGTGCAACTCCGGTTTGTTTTACAGCTTCAGTAAATTTTGAAACCTTATCAACATTTTGTAATATAATTTGACCAGCAACCAAATTTTCTAAACCAAAAACTTTTGATAAAGCCGTTGCATCGCCTTGTATTTTAGATAATTCTTTTAATCTTTTTTCAAGTGAAAGTGAACTGTTTGAAACTATATCAGTACTAACACCATATTTTTCTAATTGCTTTAAAGCTTCAGGCGGTAACGCATTAGCGGTTGCCATTTTAGTAAGTACGTTCCTTAATTTCGTACCTGCTTCAGCTCCTTTTATGTTTTTTTCTGCTAAAGTTTCAATTAATCCAATACTTTGAAAAACATCTAAATTCATGCTTTTTGCAACAGTACCAAATTTATCTAAAGATTCCGTGATTTGTGGAATTGCTGCTGCACCAGCTTGTGAACCTGCAGCAAGTGCATCAATAACCATAAGTGCAGAATCTGCACCTAATTCAAACTGGTTTAATGTACCAGTCAATGATTGAACAGATACTTCAAGTTCACCGCGAGAAGCTTGTGACATTACAACAGCAGCTTTTGCAACTGCTCCTAAAGCTTCAGCACTTTTTAATAATTCAGGTTTTGCAGAACCTACCAATTCAAACGCTTTTGTCATTTCGACAGAACCCGTTTTAGTATCTTTTGCAACCTTGTTAACCTGGTCCTGAAAAGCAATTAATCCATTTCCTGTAACTCCAGTAATAGCAGAAAGCGAAGCCATACCAACTTCAAAATCTTTTGCAGCATTTGCACCAGAAAGAAGAATTGAACCAACTGCAGCAACAGCCGCAAATTTCATTAGATCCTTAGTTAATCCACCAATTGTTGGTGTTAACTTTCTAAACGCTCTATTTGCATTAGCCAAAACAGATTCAGAACTTTGTGCAAAAGTACGCGTTGAACGCTCCATTTTCTGAAGCGGGCGCGTAAATTGATCAATTGCCTTAAATACTGCTGAAACTGTAAAAGTGCTCATTTATTTTTTAGGTTTGTTTTCCTCTTTTAATACTTCATACCAATAAAGCAACCCTTGAAAATCAACGTAATCAACATACATTTTTAAAACATCGTCAACCGTCCAATAATAAGAAGCTATAACACTTCTTACAGCACTTTCAAAATAATCTATTTCGGCACGAAAAAAAGCGCGATATTTTGGCAAATTCCGTAATCTTCAGAATCAATTTTTTTGATAACTCCAGAAAGATTTCCTGTTAATTGAGCAACCAAACCAATCATAATACCCATTGGATCACCTGAAGAAATACCACGCATTGAAGCCTGTATTTCTGAAGCTGAAAGCCTTGGTTTATATGTTAAAGTTTTAGTTGATTCAATTGGATTCATTAGCTTTTGTTCCCACTCGAAACTTTCACTATTTAAAACCAATAACCCTTCTGCAACCGCGCCTGCTATATTATTAATCGCATCTGTTGAATTACTAATTGTTGTTTTACGAACTTTTTTGTAATCCAACCAAAGCATCACTTCAGCCTTCGCGGCTTCAGCCGTCATTACCATACCATCTTCTAATTCACTCATGTCTATATGAAATTAAATTTATTTTTTACTTATGCCAATTTATTCATGATACCTCCAAATGCTACTTTTAAAGAAAAAGTTGCTGCATTTAAATTTGGTTTAATATCACCAACAATTACACCTTTACCACCATAAACTGAACCGTTTACACTTGAAAAAGTCCAGTTTGCCTCTTCAATGCTTTGTGTTAATTCAACACAAAAATCTGCATCCAATCGAACCCCTTGATCATTTGCCAAAACAACTTCAAAAGAACCACGAACGCGGTTTTTCTTGTTGATTAACTCACCAGAAGCCGTTACAGCACTTTCATCATCTTCATTTCTGAATCCACCTAAATCATAGGTATTATCTTCACCTGCTTTAGGAAAAAAAACGCGTGAACCCAATGTTGGATGGTTCACACTTACTTCTAATACATCACCGCCTTGTGCCATTTTATTTCTTCTTTACGAGTTACCAAAATTAAAACCTGCAGTTGCTTCTGTTGAAACAATACGTGCATATCCGGTTCTTTTATATGAAAATTCAGAATTAAGCCTATCAGGGTTAGTTCCATCAATTTCAACAACAATACTTTTTTGCATAAATTTCGCATCTGAAATTAAAGCACGTTTTGAAAGGTCTTCAGCATAACTGAATAATATCTGTTTGTAACCACTTGGTTTGATTACTTCACCAACACTTACAATATCAAAATTACCTGCAATTGCTTTTCCAATCACAAAAGTTTCAACAAGTAAAAGTTCACCAAATCTGATATTCCAATCAATATTAATATTTCGTGGGTATCTAAATTGCGGTGGAAGTTCACCATCTGGATGATATGTTGAAACAAAATCAGTGATAACAAAATTACCGTTGATTTTCTGAACAGTAGAAACACCAGCTTTCACCAATAAATCTCTATCATCTGAATTTTCCATATCACCAATTGATGTTAATGGAACGTGAATATCTCTATATACTAAATCCTGAACATCTAAATGTGGATTATCTTGAGCAATTAAAGCAAATTTTTCAGCCATGTTTGCAGCAACCTCAAGTGGTAAACTTAAAGAATTAGGTGCAACACATAGTGCAATTGTCATTTGAATTTTGCGAGCGTTTCCAATAACCTTTAAAGCTGCTAAATCAGCATCTGTTGTTCCAGTTAATGCAACAAAAGGTTTAAAAACATCTGCAGAATATCTTCCTGTTGGTGTTGACGGATCAGCAACACCATTAAAAGCTTCTAATTCATCCATTACAGTTGAATTTGTTCCGTATGAATTTAATACTATTGTATTCCATTCATTACCAAACTTTCCTAATGCTGGAGTGACTGCGGGAAGCCCTGAACCTGAAGCAGTAGAAACTGAAGCGTAAACAATACCAGCGGCATTATCTTGTGTATCAATTGTTACTGTAATATCATCAGCCGTGATTCCTTTCCATTTTGAAGTGGCAATTGCAACATCTGGTGCAACACCTGTTGTTCCGATAACTGGTGAAGAAAGAACCGCGTTTATTGCGTCTGATATTTTACCAGAAATTACAGCTTCATCATCACCTGTTTCAACATTAAAAGAATAATTTTGGCCATCAACGCCCGTCCTACCGTTTACAACAATAAAATGAGTTGCATTAGCAGTTGCAGTTCCTGTTGGCGTTACTGTAATAACTTTTTCAGCAGCACCACCTTGTTCTGCTTGTGGATATACAGTAATTGGAATTGATCCAACACCACCACCAGATAAAGGTTTTAAAATCCTTAGTGCTTGGTGAGCTGGCGAACCATAACCATAAAGCGTTGCAGCTTGTTGCGCACTAGTTACATCAACACCATCTAAATCTAACCCCGTTTGATTTGCTGTATTCGCTTCTGCTAAAACTGCAATCTTTTGTGGTAAATTTGGCGTTGTGTTTCTAAAGTTTCCCTTTAGGATCTTATACCCAACGGTTTTTGAAACTCTATCTGAAGAAATTGCCGTCATAATTTTTTTTAACTTTGATTTCAAATCTAATAATTTAATTCCACTTGTGCAATACTTATTTGATTTTGTTTTAGTAGTATGAGAAATTACGCCATTAAAAAACGGCTTGATAACAGTCGTTAAAACGGATCGCTTCGCTTAAACCGTTTAGCTTAGCGTTAGCATTAATACTAACCCTCTACTTTTTTAATAATTTCCTCTGCTTCAATAATTGAAAATGGTGCGTGTATTTCATTCTTTAATCTTGCAACACAAGTTTTTAAAGCATCTAATAATTTTTTGTTTTCTTCCTTCAATTCTTTATTTGACTTTTTCATTTTTATTTAAAAAAAGTTTTAATAATCCGTAAAAATGCTAACACAACCTAAAAAGGCAGTTATTACACTAGCTGTTATAAAAAACTTAATGCAATATTTCATTACACTTTTTACAAACTATCCAATCCATTATCCATTTTTGTTGATCTTTCGGATGATCGCATTTTATAACAGCAGGTAAAATAAAATCATTAACTTCTTCAATTGCTTCTTTATCAA
>TARA_R110000796_G_scaffold63459_1_pt1 | contig 27328 bp, 47 predicted proteins | sample TARA_R110000796 | Tara Oceans TARA_R110000796 (sample SAMEA4397815) | marine metagenome | biome: Polar Biome; feature: [SRF] surface water layer (ENVO:00010504); material: water (ENVO:00002006), including particulate matter (ENVO:01000060) such as... | depth 5 m
CGCGATTAAGCTCATAGAGCAAGAGCTAGCCGATAATGACGTAAGCCAGCTACAAGGCAAACTAGCCGCCCTTGGTGTCAACCTTCAGACGATCATAGACCAGCAACAAAAGCTGTTGCTGATTGATGACAATGTCAACGATCTCGAAAAGGATATCGAGGCAATGAAAGGGACTGTCGCTCAAGCTGAAGTGATAACAAAATCAATCGGAGATGTGAACGGAAAGTTATCTTCGTTAAAGAGAGAAGTCGAAGAGTTATGGCAGGGGCTGGATTACCTCAGTAACCCGTTAAAGTAAATCTTGTTTAGCGACACACAGCAGGGCAAAAACGACACAAATACATACAACGACCATAAAAAAAGCCTCAAAGGGTAGGGGGGGAAACTACTAGCGAGGCGGCATTATAAGGGGTTACATGCTTACTGAGTAATGATAAAAAGTTATAGTTATCATGCGCTTAAAGTATGAGTAATATCACTCCAACAAATGCGGTTATTACCATAACTTTATTGTCAACGTGTAAGGTAAAGAGACCTTTATTCAGCCACTTACGCAATTCAAACTTTCGCTTTATAGTCTCTCCAATTAACCTGTCAGCAAGGTCGTTAGCTTCCTTCATTTTCTTCTCTAAATCCGTCATAAATCACCTTTAGGGTTTAACTATCACTAAAACTCTTCTGGGCAGAAAGGTTTCGTAAGTCATTGATTTATAAGGAAATGGATAGTTGAACACTGGCAGTGTTGAGGTCAGCGGTTCGATCCCGCTAGGCTCCACCAAACTACTTTTCCTATATTTATCAATGAGTTATAAGGGTTTTTAATAGTTAAACCCTTATGGGTTTGTCATATTGTCTTGTTTCTTTTCTATATCCTCAAACGCCAATTTGACGATTCAGGGTTTAACTATCAGCTACTGGTACAACATACCTTCGGTTCTCGCTGATATTCTTACCGTGTCAGCTTCATCTCGATGAATGTATCGTCGAGCCGCCGCCGCTGACTTCCAACCACCGGCTAACATCAACTCTTCAACAGTCGTTCCAACACCTGAATGCCAACTCGCAAACGTATGTCGTAACGTGTGAAATCGCGTAGTGCTCGGCAACCCTGCTTTTGCACATGCCTGTTTCCAAGTCTTATTGGTCACCGATGTTCTGGCGAAAGGTTTACCAAAAGATTTGCCTTTAGGATCAATCTGAGCAAAAACATACTCCGTTGAGAAAGAAGGGTGTTCATCTCTAACTCTCGACTGAATCTCCAAACGCTTCGCAAGAATCCTTTTGGCATCCTTGTTTAACACTAACATCAACCGCTCACCATTCTTGGTCGAGAGTGCAGGAACCAAAACATTGGTATGCTTAGGGTGAATCCAGTCCCAGCGCATCAATGTAATATTGCCGTTCCTCTGACCCGTGGCTAAAGACATCTCAACCATATCAGCACGAAGGGGATCAAGGTGCTGTATCAAATCCCTTGCTTGCTTCGGTGTAAGCGACTCCTCGCGACCATCTGGCTCCACTACCTCAAACTCTGGGAAGTCTAGAAACTTGACGCTACGTTTACTCTTAGCGTAGTTGCATAACGCCCTAAGGTATTTGACATAGTTATTAACACCGGATGGCGACATTCCTTTCTCGAAAATTAAAGAATCTTCCATCTCAGTCACATCCTTGGAGATGAGCGTCCCTATGTCTTTGTTATGGAACCTACCTGAGGTCTTATCCATCACTATTTTCAAGTGTGGGTTCTTATCATGGTGAAACTTGCTGTACCGGTATACCTTTCTTGTCACTGGATCTCTCAATCCTGAAGGTAGCTTATGCCCCATCCAATTTAAGCAGTGTTGTGCAGTGGCACTTTTTCCCCGCTTAAGTTTTTTAGTGGGCGTTCTTAGGTACAATCTTGCTACTTCTTGAAAAGTCATAATCAATCTCCTTGTTTGACTTTCTGCCCAGAAGCGTCGTTAGTATAGAAACGAAAACGCGAAAAGGCAATTATGCTAATTTGGTATCGGCATTAAAGAGTTACCACTGGGCACTCCAACATCGTACTCGCCGTCCTCTGTATAAATATCGAACCCAACTTCAGAGCCGTAATCAACAAGGCAGAGAACGGGGTAATCTGGGCTGAGATCTATATCCAAATTAACCACACAGATACGCTCACCATCAATGGTTTGAAGGGTTTTTGACCACGGTATATCATGGCCTTTTTCAGCGTTAAGTAGTTCAGATACAGATTTGCGTGAGGCGTTATAAGAAGTCATAAACTGATCTCCTCTATAAAAAACCACACTCGGTGTTTGCCGTTTGGCAGGGTTCGTCGCGCACATCTAATGTCTGGTAGAAACATACGAGAGTGTGATTTGTTCCGCTGTATGATTGTACTAACAGCCGCAACGGCCTCCGATTGTGTCGCAAAGACAACTGAGTCTCCATGTTCTATCTTATCGACCCATGCGTATTTGCTACACTGATTAACGATAGGGGTTAAGGGAATTCCTTTATCAATTTTAATTCTCATTATCTTCTCCATGTGATGTAGGTGGTTCGTTGTAGCCACAAGTGAACCAAGCTTGCTAAAAAAGACATCGAGGAGGAGATGCCTAGGCTTCGGGGATCTTAGTGTGCTTTATCAGATAGCTCGCCAGTCAGCTCTTCGGACTCAACGGGATCAGGCAAAAGCTTACACGCTTCTTTAAACTTGGCATCTGATCCAGCTTTAGCGTTATTAAGCAGTGACGCTAACAGTTGAATACCTTGATTAGCAGTCTGGGTGTCACCCAGCATCTCCTTACAAGTGTCGGACAAGTCCGCGATGTTGTAAGTTAAGTTATCGATGTTTATCAGTTGTGGCTTGTCTTGTTCACTCATTTCTTTTTCCTCGCATCGTGGCGAATAATCTCGTATTTACGCGGAGCATTTACCGCAAGTTGCGCTTGGGGAACCATCTTTTCATTTACTACATCACCGCGCCCACAAGCCTCGCAGTATTGTTTTGCTTTCATAAAAAAGTTCTGAACACCCACCATCGAGACGTTAATGTCGTGACCAAGCCAGATACCTTCATCACCGGTCAGCAATACATGCTCGCTAACACCGTCTTTAGAGGTCACGTTAACTAAAGCATCTTGCTTTCCACGATGATCACGAACTCGCCTCACCCATAAGCGGTGGTCAAAAGACCCCTCAAGGTTATCTGGGTTAAGGTGCTCACCCCCGTAAAGGATAGAGTCAACGCTTCTTGTAAGTCGCAAAGCCATTTTTTACTCCTAGAACGGAAGGTCATCATCGAGAAAGTCTTCGACCGGTGCCGCAGTCTTTTGCGGGGCAGGGGCTGATTGTGGGGCGCTAACATTGCCTCCAGCTTCAGTAAACTGCTTAAGATCTACCATGCCGTTACCAATCCAAGAGTCTTTAATCTGCAAAACATAACCGCTGTCAGTTTTAACCGCCTTACCTTTCCAGTTCATCCGCATAGTTTCAGTTCCAGCTTGGTTTAAGCCTTCCTGCAACCAGTTGATATAAGATTGTCCGATTTGCATAAAGCCGTCGTAGTCATGGCACTTATCATCAGTCGCCCACGCTTGACCTTTGTCTTCGCGAAGAACTCTCAATCGCTCTAACTCTTTTTGCTTTTTTTCGGGTGTCAACTTGTACAGCCGGCCATTTCCCGCGTGAACTTCAAAACTAGTACTCATAATTATTCTCCATGCCTGATTGAAATTTGTTTAGAGCCAGTGGTTCGCCGAAACGATTCCATCTGCTCGTCTTTTTCTAACACTGCTTCTTCACCACCCAAGAACTCAAAGGCTCCCTTGTAGTCAATTGGCGGATTCTTTGTAATGATCTTTATAAGGGTCTGACCATTGCTCACAGAGGATTCGTATTTTTCCCCGATGATTTTTTTAAGGTCATCCGATGACTTGCCAAGCACATCCAGAGCTTTAAGCTCCTCAGAGATGCGTTCTTTAATCATCAGAATTCTGCCCTGAACTTTTGATAAGTTGTTAAGGTCTTCATCGTTGGTCACGGTATCGAAGTCATCTTTCTTCAAGGGAGCGCAATGCTCTAACCGAGTCTCTTCGTGATCGTACTGCGCTTGAATATGACGATGCCACGCATGATAAAGGTCGAGTCTAGAAATCGTCCCCTTATCCGCTTGGGGTAGGTACTTGCGCGATAACAGCTCAGTTAGGAAGTCTTCCTTGCGCTCTATCCTCTCAAGAGTGTACTGAGGCTCCGAGGTAGGAGAGGTCGCTAGATAGCACAAAAAGTCACACCAATCGACATCTAGCACTTCCATCTGCATATAGACTTGCATCAGATACATTGGCTTGTCGTAAACCGAGTAGGGGGTCTTGGTGTACTTGGGATATGGGCACTTGAACTCACAACAACCGTCAAGATTCACCAAACCATCGGGGCTAGCGGCAAGAAAGTCATACTTAGGATGAACAACAAGTCCAGTTTCTTCAACGGTGTAACCCTGAAGCTTTTCAAGGAATACGCGAGCATGTTCTTCCATGTTAGAACCATGGGCGACTGCCGGAACCATAGTGAATTCGCTGGGCGCACCTGCTAAAGCTCTTACTTCCTGCCTGACAAGATCCGCCGGCTTCATGTACTTGTGCTTGCCTTCATAAGCGGCACACACAGAGCCTTTGATCTTTCCAGCTCTGGCGGCATGCCATTCAGGACTGCCTTGGATAGCGAGGCTCACTTGCTAGCACTCCAGCCCTTAGCCTTGCAAAGGTTTTCCCATCGATGCTCGTCATGATCATCCCAGCCTCGATTGTCCAGACCACTCAAGTAGCGCCGATAAATTTTCATTCCAGCGGACTTGTTTGTCGCTTGGGTAATTTTTGTAGTGACCCACAACGCTTCGACCTGAGAGACAATGTCAGCAACCTCCACTGACTTCTCAGCAACAACGTCTTCACGCATCTTGGGCGCTGAAGACTCCATCCACATTTTATATCCTAAACCAAACTCACCCAGCGCTTTAACTCTGGCGCGTTGCTTTGCAACATGAATTTGCATGGAGTTGGGCGCTTTAACTGCGTCACCAAGATAATGAACAGGAAGGTAAGTAATATTTGTGTGAGTGCCGATAGTCATTCGACATCTGACTTCAGCCGACCCGTCATCGAAGTAATGTACTTCTCTACCTTGCGGATCTTCGCTAAATTCCCATGAGTATTCAGGAAAAGCACCCATCATGATTTCGTGGGCTTTCATTAAAGGGAGATAACGGATGGTTTTGTCATCACTGATTTCTGTTTCAGTACAGAATTCAGTAACATCAATTTGTGAAAGAGTATTCCAGATTTGTGATCTAGTTAAAAGCTGTTCCATGTGCATGTCCTTGAATGACTATGCACAAATTATACCTGTGTACTAGTGTAAAAACAATGGTAACGTGTAAATTTAATTCATATTCCCATTTTATCCAGCAACAAATCTCAGCACTTTTAATTCTTCTAGTATTAACTTAATATCCGAATGGTCGTTTGCAGACTCTACGGGATTTATTCTAAACTCTTTTTTAGCGAACTGAGCTAGTGTCATAGATTCCAAAGGAAAGGTCTCATGGTGCCAAGTGTCGAACTCTCCGGCTAATCTAAGTAACTCAAAATCTATTTTATTTACGTAGCCCATTTGCGACTCCCTTTGTATAAGCTGTCCATCATTGACCACCAAATCATTTGATTCGTAAGCAATCTTCCGGTGTGACTAACGAGCGAGTAGTAGTAAAGCTCCATATGCGTATGCATCATTTATTTCCTTCCGTATAGGCGTTTATAGAGATTTCCATAAGTACATTAAAATTGCAACAACTTTTTTAATTATTTACATCCATTAAAATATCGCCATGCTCTAGCAGATAGCTAGCTTTCTCTTCGCTACGTAATAAAAGCATAAACAATTTACTGAATTGATCTGCTGTTAGCATTTTTTCAGTGTCTAACTCAAACTGCTTAAGTTTCGATATTAGTAACTGCACTCTACTGTGATTAAAGTCAGATCCGTCAACACGCGGAACACCAAATACCCACTCATAGGGGCAAAAGTTATACTCGTCCGAGAAATTGAACAACGATACTGGATCTTTTGGTAATGATCCGGTTAGCCACCCACTAGCGGTGGCAGGGGAGCATCCCGTCTTTTCTCTGATTAATCCGGCTCGCCCCCAATTCGGAACTCCGGCCTTATCTAGAGAGACATTAATGAATCTCGCTCTCGCTTCTTTACTAATCTTATCCATGTGGATTGCCTTTTCATTCGCCTTGTTTTTAAGTGCGTACAGTATTTATAGACCTATAGATATATAAAGTCAAATAAATTATGCACTTAACAACTGTGCGGTATTTAATTTCAATTAAGTATTGCTATGCGAATTCGTAAGAATTACACTTGTACATCAAATTTAGACCAACTTTACATCTACAAGGAAGAGCTATGATTTTTCGACGAGCATCATACCCCGATGAAACTTTCACGACCATACCGAATGAGCTTTTAAGGGGAAAGAATCCCGCGTCAGACCGAAGATCAGATCTATTGTCCGCTGAATCCTTAGGCGTTTTGGTATATCTGCTATCGCACAGAGTTGACTGGAAGGTAACAAATCGTCAGGTTTCAAATGTTTTTAAAATGACCCCCAACAAAGTAACCAAAGTGTGTCGAGAACTAGAATCGGCTGGTTATTTAAAAAGAAATCTGAAGCGAGGTGATGGAGGAAAGCTTGCCGGATGGGATTGGGAGGTGTACGACCAGATAGTCGATTTACCACATCTGGATAAACCACATGTGGTAAATCAAGACCTAAGTATAAATATAAGTAAAGAAATACAATCTAAGAAGAAACCTTCTGTCTTTGATATTAAACCTTCGGGCGTTAGCAAGACAGCGTGGACTCAATGGTGGGACTACAAGATTAAGCGCTCACGGGGCAAACAGCCAGCGGCTTCAACAGTTACTCGTCAGACTAAAGACTTTGAGCTTTTCGTTAAGGCTAAATTTGATATCGATGAGGTTGTTAGCTTTGCGATTAGCCGTCAATGGCACACGATTGGAGATCCATCGTGGCAAACGCTTCATAAGTTTCAAAACATATCTCGTAAAGATGATTTGCTGGGAGCCGTCAAATGATGGACATCCGCGATCTATCTAAAAAGCTCGGTGATCATGCCTCAGGGATTTGTCAGGAGCTTTACCCCGACGGAAAAATCGAGTCTGGGTGCTACAAAGTTGGCTCGATTAGCGGTGAAAAGGGCAGATCAATGTCGGTGTACTTGCACGGAGAACAGGCCGGAAAGTACATGGATTTCGCGACAGGTGAGGGCGGAGATATGCTCGACCTAATTCAGTTTGCAATGGGCTTGAGCCTAGTTGATGCGATGGACTGGGCTAAGAAGAGATTCAATATACGTGATGGCGCACCGGCAAAAAAATTCAGCGGCGTAAAAAATAAAACCTACTCCAAGCCTAAACTCCCAGAGCAAGACAACAGTAATGTCCTCCACGGATACATGGAGAATAGAGGCTTCAAAGATGTAGGAGAGATATGTTTCCGGTACAAGATCTATGAAACTGATACGAGGGGCGGTAAGGATGTTGTATTCCCTTTTCACGATCCCTCTGGTGAGCTTGTATTCATTAAGACCAAGCCAATGGATCATGATGGCAACCCGTCCACACAAAAAGATTTAAAGCCGATCTTGTTCGGGTGGCATGCACTGCCGACTGACGCAAGGGAGGTCTGGATTACCGAGGGCGAATGGGATGCCATTGCTTGTAGTGAATTGGGATTTTCAGCCCTATCAGTCCCGATGGGCGGAGGAAAAGGAGCCAAGCAGACTAAGTGGATTGAGGCTGAATACGAGAACCTTGCCCGATTTGAGCGCATCTTGATAGCTACCGACATGGATGAACAAGGGGAGCTTGCCGCCGCAGAAATTATGAGTCGTTTAGGTGATCGCTGTTTCCGAATTAACCTACCGACCAAAGATATCAATGAGCTTTTGATGAGTGGCGAGAGTCCAAATGCGGCGTATGAGCATGCCCAGTTTGTACTGAAGTGTGCCTATGACGAAGCAGTGTGGAAAGATCCATCAACACTCAGATCGGTGATCGAGTTTGAAGATGACCTTGATCAGTTTTTTAGTATTGAGGAAGACACCGCAGGATTCGGTTCAGGCTGGGCAAAGCTCGATGAAGAGGATCTTCGGTTCCGGCCCCATGAACTATGGTTGGTTGGTGGAATCAACGGCCACGGAAAGTCGTTAATTCTAGGTCAGATTGCTTTAAATGCTGTCGAGCAAGACCAGAAGGTGTTAATCGCTTCAATGGAGATGCCGGCTAGAGCAACTCTTGGCAGGATGATGCGCCAAGCCGCCGGCGTAGGAACACCCCCCAAGCCTTACCGGAAGGCAATATTAGACTGGCTGGCACCTAACCTATGGCTTTTTGTCGATAAGCTGACTCCAAAGCCAAAAGATTTAATGGATTGCTTCGAGTACGCATATCGGCGTTACGGCATCAATATGTTCGTCATTGACTCACTAACCAATATGGTTAGACAGGACGATTATGAGGGTCAGCAAAAATTCATTGAGCAGTTAGTCAATTTTAAGATGGCTTTTCCCGTCACGATTTTTTTAGTCACTCACGTTCGGAAAGGTGAGAACGAATATCTAGCTCCAAATAAATATGACATTAAGGGTTCAGGCTCGGTCACAGATTTGAGTGACGGCGTCGTTATGATTTTCAAAAATAAAAAGAAGATCGAAATGATGGCTCAGGCAGAAATGTTAGGTGAGGAGCCGGATGAAAAATACACAAAACAGTGGGACTCATACCTCGAAGTTCTGAAAAACCGAAACGGCCAGTGGGAAGGCAAGGTTGGATTTGAATTCGACTCAGGTTGCATGCAGTTCAAAGAACGGAAAGGTTCCAAGCCAAAATTTTATATTAATTATTCAAAGGAAAGCTAATGGACGATCAGGAGCAGTTTGCAAACAAAGTTAGAGAGGCTGGAAAAGCCATCTATAAGGCAGAAGCCGCACTAGGTCGGGCTGACGCTGAAGAGAAAAAGATTGTTGCTGTAACGATGGTTCGGGCAGAGCTAAGTGCCGGAGCTAAAACAAATGCGGCTCAAATAAGAGCGGCTGATGAAGACATCACGGTGTATCAAGCGCGGTGTGATCGCGGTACAGCAAAGGGATTGCTAGCCCTAGCCAAGACAGAGTTGATAGCGGCAGAAATGGAGTTCAAACAATGGCAAAGCAATATGGCGAATCAACGCCTCGAAAAACACAGAATTTATAACTCATAGGAAATGACCATGAAAAATGAAGCTTTAAGAGAATTAATGTTTAACAAAGACGTTACGCAAAGCCACCTAGCAAGACAGACTGGTGTGCCACAACCAACAATAAATAGATTTTTACTGGGCCGAACGAAGTCTCCAGACTTTAGTTCTGTTCAAAAAATTGCAAAGTATTTTGATGTTGGGGTTGAGCAAGTATTCAACCAAGAAATCGTTCAAGAATGAAAGGGAGGACACCCACAGTCGAAGAGAAAAAGTGGATGTCCGCCATATCTGATTTCGGGTGCGTGGTGTGTAAGAAAACTATGGGGGTGACTTCCCCACCGGAGATACACCACATCGACGGCAAGACGAAACCTGAAGCTCACTTTAACTCAATACCGCTGTGCTACTTGCACCACAGGGCAGGAGAAAACAATGAAAGATTCACATCACGACATCCGTCAAAAGCAAAATTCGTTGAAAGGTACGGAACGGAGCATGATCTTCGAGAATACGTTAGAGAGAAAATCGGATGGGATTAACTCAGCGACACCTCAGGAGTGGGATCGAGTCAGAAAAGAGCATCCTGCAATCTTGAGGGAGGAGAACGTCTATTCGCCGTCTCATTACACGCATGCAACTGGTGCCGAATGCATCGACATCATGATTCAGCTTTACGGCAAGCAGAGAGTTGAAGAGTGGGCCGAGATCACCTCGTTTAAGTACCAGTGGCGGAATGGTTCAAAAGAAGGCAATTCGTCAGAGCAGGACAAAATGAAGTCCATTTGGTACAACAGATTTTCGATGGGAGATGATCCTCGCGATGATTAATGGCAGAGCAAAAGGCCATGCTTTCGAGCGTGAGCTTATCAAGAAATTTCAAGATGAGTTTGGTGAGTGTGCTGATCATCTTAAACGCAACCTAGATCAGTATCAGGTCGCCGGTAAGGCTGACATTGAGTTTAATAACTTAATGATCGAGGCCAAGCGTTATGCCGCAGGACATTGGCATAAGGAGGCGTGGTGGGATCAAACGCTCACTTCTGCGGGCGACACGCATATACCCCTTCTGATTTACAAGTATGACCGACAGCCGATTAAGTTTGTGTTCCGGCTATCTGACTTGATGGGCGAAGGGTACGAGGAAGAGACGGCTAGTGTCGATTATGAGACTGGCATCATGTTGATGCGTGAGCTGTTGACGTTTAAATGAAGCCTAGCGAAATGACTCACCATTCAAAAATTGCGGCGGCAAAAGCATATTACCCCCAATGCCTTAAATACATAGAAGAGAACATGAAGCCTCAGTTCCGTCAGCTAGCCAAAGCAACGCTGATGTACTACTTACCGCGAGCGATCCTTGACTTAAGCACGAAGGAAGAGCGTCGAGCCGCAATTGACTCAATACCGGATGACTTAGACATAACTCACTTCAAGCCTATCGTGAAGCTGTCAGTCAAAAGTTTGTGGGAATCAGACCGAAGGAAAGGACGAACTTAATGGCAAGACCACTTTACGAAACAGCCGCTGATCTAAGTCGAGAGGCTAAGGTTATGCAGACTGCCGCAGAAAAATGGCAATGTGACTACTTAAAGCTACCATTGAGCTACAGGCTAGATTTTGCCTTGATACGAAATAATAGGTTAGTGGCTCTAGCTGAGATTAGGGTTAGGAATGTTACGGCCAGTAAATATCCTACCATTATTTTTTCAGTCAATAAGCGAGCTAAGGCCAACCAGTTATCGGATCAGATCAAAGTACCTAGCTTTTTTGTAGTGAAGTACGATGATGAAATTAGGTATATAAATTTTGCCGAGACGCCTGATGATTTTCAGGTTGGCGGTAGGACGGGGGCTAACAGAAGGGATCAAGCCGACGTTGAATTGGTCGGCCATTATGATGTTGATAGGATGATGATTCTTTAAAATTTGAATAAAAATTTAGACCAAAAAAAAGCCCCCGAAGGGGCTAGACGCCTAGGCTTAACTTCAAGAGTTTGAGGTTAGACCGGCTCATTTTACGTGTATGCCTTGGGTCGCCATCACGCCGCCAATTGGTGACGGTGGTCGGTGACACTTCAAGCATTTCTGCAATCGCTTTACTGGTTAATTTATGATCTTTTATCAGAGCGATTAGTTCAGGGTTTTTCATGCTGTCTCCAGTGCTTGTCGTTTTGCTCGTTCAACATCTATTTCGCTGAAGCCTTGAGCTAGTTGCTCTGCATGCTTTATACATTTCTGAGCCTTATCATCGTCAGGTGCAGTAATGGCTAGCTGAAGAGCAAGCACAAGGGCATCAAAGTGATTGGAGGGGCTTTTAAAGTTCATCACGCCACCTCCGCTGTCGATGAAAGCTTGTTTCCAAACTTAACTGTATTCCATTCGGGTACACGATTTTTTTCAAAACCGTTGCGCTTCAGGCTGTTCTGTATTTCTTGACGATAACGCGGCATCACTTCCCCTATAACTCTAAAGTGGTCGTCACTATCTCCGTACAGATCAAGTCCTTGTTCAAGCCATTTTTTATGAACTCTCCGTCGCTGTGCTTGGGAGGCTTCACGGAGGTAATGCTTTGTCCCTTGACCCCAGAAATAAGTAACACCCATGTAGTGAGGTGTACCTACAAAGGTGTCGTCTAGAGCGTTTAGCTTGCCAAAGGCTTCCAATGTAACTACGTTCAGGTCGATCATGTAAGTTGAATCTCTCATCACGCCACCTCCGAGCAGTGTTGATCATAATCTGCGGCCCATGCTTCAGAGACTTCATTGATGCCATAGTCATAGATGATTTCATCAGGATTTTGCTTCCACTCATGCATATAGCCGAACCATGAGTAGTCTGTTTCGGCTTCACCGGTGATAAGGTAGATACACCCCATATCTCCGGCTTCACTAGCATCCTTGGCGTCCTTGTAACTGGTGCCTCGATACTCATGCTCACCTTCGATATCAACCTCGACGGTGTAACCTTTTGCTATACCCCATTTGATGAGGTGTAAGTGTGCTTTTTTCATAATATATCCTCCTCAGGATTTGATAATGTCAGAATTAACATCAAGAAACCACCCTTGGGTGGCTTCGTGTTGCTTACTCCTAGTGGTGATTACTTTTTGTTACGGTGGTTCCACTCTTCTTGCTTATCAATGACAATGAGCATCGCGGCTGAAAATAGAGCAACAAAAATCGTCATAAACACAGAGCCTAAAATAAAATCTAACATATAAAATTGCCTCAGTTATACTGTTACCGACAGGTCTGGGCTGTGGTCATCCGTGACCAACTTTCCTCAGGTCTGGCCCAGATCTGTCACCTAAACATCTCCCTTATTTGATGCATCGCGGTGCGGTACTTATTGCGCTTGAGAACCCCATCTTGCACCACATAAAAAGCGTGTGGTTTGTTGCGCTCAAACTTCTCGAACGATGTGAACACAACCATCGTGGCACCATCCCTCTCTATGTCAGAAAAGTCTCCAAGCTTCTGTACACGCTGAAATGCGGCGTGTGCAAAGGGGTAGGGGTGCTCATCGGCACTGGCTATAAAGTAACTCATAAAACCACCGCATTAACACCAGTGAAGGTGTAGCCAAGTCGTTTCATAAGCTCTCGCGTTTCAGAAGTGAGGGTTTTTGTTCCGGCAATCAGTGCAAAAGTCTCACCAACAATACAGGTCGGGTAAACAACGTCAGTGCCGTAATTTTTTGTAACTGTCACTTGTATGTTCATAAAAGACCTCCTCAGGTCGTAGTTTTCCAAGACACCCCGAAGGGTGTTTCGACTGGTTACTATCCAGTTCTCATTCAGTTGGATTAGTAGTTATATTGCTCGGCTCGGTGATCTCTGAAGCTTGCCTCAAAGCTGTTGTAATCATCAAAGCTGACAGGCTCAGTGCGGCATGGCCCTTCAGCTTGATCATGCATTCGTTCTTCCCAGTGTGAGTAAGAAAAGACTGTGGCAGGGATTAAGCGCATGCTGTCGCCCTCGCACTGATCACAATCTCTTGACCAGTGATACACGGCGAGCTTACCGTCTTGCTGTAAGCTTTCGATGGTTGCTTTTAGGTCAGCCCTGCACTCAAGCGAGTCATCGCGCTGATACTTTTTGGCGTCAGCCCTCCAACGTGCAATAAGTTTAGGGTTAGAGACATTTGCTAAAAAAAGAATTTCCCATGTATATTTGAGGGAAGGGTGAATCGTTTGTTGTGTAAACATAATTTGCCTCCTCAGGCTAGTTATCTAGGACGCACCGAAGTGCGTTTCGACTGGTCACCATCCAGTACTCATTCAGCTAGAAAAAATTGAATCGGGGAAAAATGAATCCCTCACCCCTATGCCGCAACCTCTAGAGGGATAGACTGCTGTTTAACATCCATCCAGTCCATTACCTTCTGCGCTTCGCTAGCCGCTTTGAAGATATAGTCATTGTCTCCACTTAAGGCTTGAAGCCAAGAGTTGAGGTACTGTGCGTGATCAGCTCTTGGAGAGCTTGAAACATCCAAGTGATTGCACAGAAAAGCGGCTGACAACTCAGCAACTAACTCCTCGAATGCGTATCCTTTTTTGTTCTTCAGATCCAGACGATCAAGCCGTGATGAATGACCGGTACAATGTGCCGATTCATGCAACAGCGTTGAGTAGTAACACTCAGTCGCAGTAGATGTTTTAGTTGCGATGAACTGGTCACGCTGTGGCATATGAATGAAGTCGTTGGCCGGCTGATAATAAGCACCGCCCTCCGTGCTATGACGTATGTCAAAACCAAGGTTGTTGATGTACTGGTCAACAGCTTCCAGTCGCTCAGTGAGATCAACTCTCTCACCCAGTTCAGGTGCAGACCATGACTCCCCAGTCTCAGCATGTAGCACCTGACTGGCAGGGAACACTGAAGCGCCCCTGAAGCCAAACATCTTGCTGTCACCGGTTTTCTTATCCTTGCCAACCATTGGCACTGATATGCCTACTGACTTGCTACCCTTTTGTACTTGGTAGCCAAGATCAGCCCACTGCTTGTAGGTGGCGACAGTTCGGTAGCCTAGCAATCCAAGCCACAACGCATTAAGTCCGCGATAGTGTTTACCGCTTGATGCATTGGCAGGACGACCTCCAAGTGTCTTGAATGGCATGGTGAAGTCAGAGCCAGTCGCTTGAGCGTCTTTGATCATATCGATGATCTGGGCAGTAATAGTTTCTTTGATATCTTTCTTCATGATAATTGCCTCCTCAGGCTTTGATTTTCTGTGACACTGGCGAACCAGTGTTTCGGCTGAGAATCACTCAGCTACTCTTCAGACAGATGTAATGTGATTTTTGATTGACCACTTTTCAATCACTGGCTGACCGTTGTCGTCCTCATCGACTACGACATAAGCGACAGTCTTTTTGACGTTGGCATAACGCCAACCGGAGTCATTTATTGGGTTGCAACTGACCCAGACTCTGTGCGGATAGTTAATTACCGGTAGCCAACTATCAGATGGGTTGTTCGGCTCGTATGCGAAATCAACACCGTTACTGTGTTGGAAGTAGGTGATACTACTTGGTGCTTGGGACATGGTGGGCCTCCTCAGGCGTAGTTATCTAAGACACTCCGAAGAGTGTTTCGGCCAGTAACTATCTGGCCTCGTCAGTTAGAAAAATTTGGATCGGGGAAAAAGAATAAACACCCCAGTGCCGATTACTCATAGGCATTAAACAAAGGATCAATGAGCTCAACTGCTTGCTCAAGTAACCCTGCGGCATCTTCAGCATTCCACTGGTAATGCTCGCTCAGGTCACCCAGATCAGCCTCCCACTCAATCCTCAGGTCATCCTGATAGTCTTCAATGCGTGATCTAAGTGCATCGATAGCCAGTGCTAGTTGATAGGCAGGACTGTTTAGGTCGGGTGTTACTTTCATATCTACTTGCATGTTGCGTCTCCTCAGACTGGTTAAATAAAAACAATGGAAACCACTCTCTCGAATGGCTTCGATGGATTTACTTACATAATGTTAGATGCTACTTGAAGCAGTGCGACGATAGGATTGTGATCCTCTCTTTCTAGCGAGCCTTCATGCTCGACGGCGTACCAGAAGTTAGTCCAATCATCCTTGGATGCTGTTGCGACTAGCTGACCTTCATGGCTCAGATCGCATATCTCATACGTTCCATTTTCTGGATCACCGAAGTTTGTTGAGTACCGGCTAAATTCAAATTGCTCGCCTTGATACATAATTGTTTTGTCGCCATAAGTCAGGTCAAGCACTGTTGCGGTTACTTCTTGAGTGTCACCCCAGTTGCTAGGGTTAAAAGTTAATGTGTTCATATTGATGCCTCCTCAGGCTAATTGATTTTGTTATGACCTACAGATAGCAGGGCATAAGCAAATCAACTCATCAGGCTGTACTCGCTTGCGCTTTCCGTGGGTAGGTTGCCCACCTGATAGGTTGTTTCGTTTCCTTACTGGGCTTGCTACTCGCTACGACAATTTCGTGGCTTTCACTATCCAGAACCCAAGACCTTTAACGCGCTTGGGGACGCACCTTGAATTCCTTTGCAAGGTGAAGAGTCATTCCGGAGACTCTCTAGCCGGTACTGTATGTCTATACAGTGGTGTAAATTCTTGCTCAACGAGCAGTCAGGCGAGTATAAGCGTAGTGCGAAATGCTTGTCAACAGTTTTCACACTGGTACAATAGAATCACACTTAAAATGCTTATAAATCACCAGTAAATAACCTATGAGATCAGTCGAATTGGACTTTGAAAAACGATTAGACCGAATTGAAGCCAAGCTCGATGGCGTCAGCCAAACTCTGACGCATTTGGCTCGCATCGATGAACGCCTGACTGGTGGTCACAAGCGCATTGATAGGCATGAACAGCGGTTAGATCTACTTGAGGATCAACAGAGAACCATTGAGACGCGTATCGCTGAGACCATGGGCAAGTCAATGATTGTTGAGCGAGGTGCTTGGGTAGTGTTCGCGGCTGTAGCCACCGGCATTGCTCAGATTTTTTGAATCGGCGGAAAAAAGATTCCACACCCCAGTGCCGAATACTCCTAAGGGTTAGTAAACAAATGAAACAGACAGATACTGCAGTAAAGCCAGTAAATCTAAGACAAGAGAAGTTCGTGATGGAGTATCTGGCAAGCGGTAACGCTACCCAGTCAGCAGAGCGAGCAGGCTACACGCATCCCAATCATCAAGCATTCCGCTTGTTGTTAAATAATAGTGTAAAGGCGGCCATTGAGTCGAAGAGAGCAGAGTTAATGAATGATTCAGAGGCAAAGTTGGCATCCTATGTCGCGTCGTTGGAAGCAGAGAGCCGTGACGCAGATCAGTCCGGAACACGCGTCAGAGCCTTGGAGCTACTGATCAAGGTAGTCGGTGGATTTGCCCCAGAAAAGCAGGAGGTTCACTCCTATCACGGTGCCTTTTTGGCTGATTTAGACATGATAGAGGATGAAGTGGACGAGCTATTGGTTGATAAGGTCAATGATATCAGTGACTTACACTAGCATAGTGCAACACTACCAAGGTTGAAGCATCACCCATCACCCTCCACGCGCATGTAATAGAAGGTAGGGGGGGGTAGTTGACTGAGTTCTGGGCCGGTTCGACAGTCTGGTTCCATGGGGGGACTATCAGGAAGTATTGGCAATTATTGGTAAATATTGATAACTGAAAATTATGAAAAAATATGGTGCAAAAATGCAACAGCTACTTATGACTTACAAATCGGCAGTTGAGTATGTGGACATGGAAGCAGAGATGTTTGACAAGTTCATCGCTCCGAATGTAACGGTTTTAAAATTCGACGGGCACTCCTTTTATTTGTCTGAGCAGATTGATGAGGCTGTTTTCTTTTTGATTGAAGAATCGCCGGTAGATAAGGATTTCACACTGCACCTCGTGGAATAGGGGGGCGGTAGGTAAAAAACTGCAAACCAAAAAAATACAAAAGGTAAATTTTGAAATGGCGGCACCGGCAAAAGGGAAGGCGAAAGTAAAAGTCACCGCTAGTGGTAAGAAGGTTAGCTATGGACAGGCTGGTAAGGCAAAAGATGGTAGCCGAAGAGTTCAGGCTGGATCGAAGAAGGGTGACGCTTATTGCGCTAGGAGTTTAGGCATTAAGAAAGGTTTACCTAAGAAGAAGCAGAACGACCCAAACACACCAAACAATTTATCACGTAAGCGCTGGAAATGTTCTGGCGCAAAATCTAGGAGATAGTTATGCCAAGTGGAAAAGGTACATACGGTAATAAAGTTGGAAGACCTCCAGCAAAGAAGAAAGCGGCACCTAAGAAGAAGCCTCGTCCTGCTATTAGCGCACCTATGTCTGACAAGCGAGCGAAAGAAGCTATTGCGGCTCTTAAGCTTCAGAAGAAAAAGAAGTAGGAGATACAGATGTCCCTATACAAGAACATACATGCCAAAAAAGCGCGTATTAAGGCCGGTTCTGGCGAGACTATGAAGAAGGCTGGGCAAAAGGGTAGACCTACTGCTAAGAACTTTAAAAACGCGGCTAAGACGGCAAAAAAGAAATGAGTAATCACAGAGAAACAAGGTACAGCAAAGGTGACTTTAGGCGTCCTGAGAATCGCGATAAATTTTCTGCGAACTTTGACGCCATCTTTGGCAAGGTAAAGGTGCCTAAAAGTGTGCAAAGTGGAGCGCGAGAAGCGCCTAAAAGTGTACAGCGTAAATCTTATGAAACAAATGAGACCTTGCGTGTACAAAACCAAACCACTGAGGAGTGGCTTGCAGAGTATGAGGAGGAGCTTAGTGCAAACAGTTCTTCTTGAGCGTTTCTGCTACCACCCAAAAGGCACTTTAGGCGTCATTAAGCTTGATTCTGAGACGTTTTATTCTGTAGAGCGTCCTTGGTTAGATAACGCGCCAAACGTCTCCTGCATCCCTGAGGGGACATATCAGATGGGTTGGCGAGACTCCCCTAGATTTGGTGAGACTTGGCATGTCAAAGATGTCCCTGACAGGACATACATTTTGATTCATGCGGCAAACTATCCAGATGAGGTGCATGGCTGTATTGCTTTGGGTCAGTATCTAATGGCGAACAGAATTGCAGTATCAAACTCTAGACTAGCTGTGGATAGATTTGAGGAGCTGACAAAGGGAACCGAATGGGAACTGATAGTCACACATGCAATTCTTGCGGGGTTACAAAGCCAGTAGCTTGCTTTAGTAACAGCAATAGAAAGTGTAATGACTGTAGGCACGACTCAATGTTAGACCTTGCGAACTCAAGCGTCGAGGGCTTTCTACAGCGTCGATTAACCTCCATGAAACAGCGTCACAAGCAAAAAAAATACGACGGTACGATTGTAACTGTTAAGTATTTAAAGGGTCTGTATGACGCTCAGAACGGCATTTGCGCCCTTTCAGGGATACCAATGCATGTAACTACTAAGCAATCTGAATTATCTGCAAGTCCAGACCGAATTGATATAGAAAAAGGGTACGTCGAAGGCAATATCCGCCTTGTTTGTGCGCGAATTAATCTAATGAGAAACAGTTTGCACGACCATGATTTTGTTTGGTGGTGTAGGGCTGTGGTGAATAGCAATGGAAATTGAGAAGGTCGCGGCAAAATTTAAAGGTAATTTTCCTTTATATGCCAAGAATGTCCTAAAAATCGTAACAAAAGAGGGTGAATCCGTCCCTTTTGCTCTGAATTCTGCCCAGCTTTACGTCCATAATCAGCTAGAAAAACAGCTAAAAGAGCAGGGTAATGTTAGAGCGCTGGTTCTTAAGGCGAGACAAACAGGTATTTCTACCTACGTACAAGGACGCAACTTCTGGAAAGTGACACAAAATCGCAATGCTAACGCATTTGTACTGTCTCACTTAGCGGAATCGACTAACGCTATTTTTAACATGGTGAAGTTCTTTTATGACAATGTCCCGCATCCGGCGTTCAAACCTCCGCTCGCTAGTCAGTCGGCGTCAACACTGGTATTTGATGAAATCAACTCGCGGTACAGGGTTGGAACCGCAAGGTCTACCCAAACAGGGCGAGGACAAACAAACAGATTTGTCCACGGGTCAGAAGTCGCCTTCTACCCACAAGGATCAGACATAGTCGCGGGTCTATTGCAGACAGTGGGCGGAAAAAAATCCGAAGTAATTCTTGAGAGCACGGCTAATGGTGCTGGCGGTTGGTATTACGATCAGGTAATGAAGAGCGTGAGGGGTGAGTCTGAATGGCAGACTATATTTATCCCGTGGTTCTGGATGCCGGAGTATCGCAGAAAGCCCAGCCCTTATTTTGTTGCAACACCGGAAGAATATGAGCTTGCCCAAAAATATAATTTGGATGATTCCCAGATTTGCTTTCGCCGCGCCAAGCTTGACGAACTGGGTGGCACAGATCTGTTTCAGCAGGAATACCCTAGCAATATTTTAGAAAGCTTCCTAACGTCGGGCCGTTGTTTTGTAGAAGCACCAAGCCTTAACCAAGCTGAAAGTAACTGTTACACCGCTGACTTCAAAGGTGACTTGGTAGGTGGGGAGCTTATAGGTAGAACACATGGTAATTATCAAGAGTGGCACCCCCCAACGAGGGAGGAGAGTTTTACTATTGGGGTAGACGTAGCTGAAGGCTTGGCTTACGGAGACTACTCTTGCGCTCAAGTGCTGGACTCTAAAGGAAATCAAGTTGCTTGCTGGCACGGCCATATAGATCCGTTTGATTACGGGGCATTACTGTGTGAGATAGGGAAGCGATTTAACATGGCTTATGTTGTGGTAGAAAGAAATAATCACGGACTAACAACACTCCGAAAAATGCAAGATTTAGGGTATGCAAACTTATTTGTAGAGAGTTCTGTTGATGGTGCTTACGGAGATCGCTTAACAAAACGCGGAGGCTTCTTAACAACGTCTAAAACCAAGCCACTGATCATTGATGGACTGGCATCGTTGATTAGACAGGGTGAAAGTGGAATAGCAGATATAGAGCTGTTAAATGAATTGCGTACCTACATAATTGATGATAAAGGTGCTTTCAATTCTCAGTCAGGATGTTATGATGACAGGGTAATGGCTTATGCCATTGCTCTGCACGGACTTGCTTCTATGCCTCGACCTAGGCATCGCATTATACAACAGCGATTTAGAACGCTCGACTCCGTGACAGGCTACTAATGATAGAAGATGAAGACTCAGAATTAAAAGAAGATACACTAGACGGTACGCAAGCTCAAAGCATGCAGAGTCTAGGGTCTCGCCTCGCCGGTACTTTTCAAGAGTATAAAGACGCCCGAAAAGAAACTGAGAACGAATGGCTGAAGGATTTACGTCAGTATCAGGGGATATATGAGCCTGATGTACTCGCACGTTTAGCCCAATCGTCAGGTTCGCGCTCAAAAGTTTTTGTTGGCCTTACTCGAACCAAGGTAATGGCGGCATATAGCCGAATAATTGACTTATTATTTCAGTACGGAGATGTATTTTTCTCTGTAAATCCTACTCCCATTCCACAAATTGACCCTCTAAAAGCCATGCAAATGCGGCAAATGGCGATGGATCAGATAATGATGGCAAGTCAGCAAGATCCGATGATGAATCCGGACTTAGTTGCCGCCAGAATGGAAGAGTTAGAAGAGGAATTTCTAGAGCTAGAGCAGGACATATCAGCGAAAGCCGCTGAGTCAATGACCGCTGACATCGAAGACCAGCTTATTGAAGCTAATGCGGAGATGAAGCTTAAAGAATCTATCCTAGAGGCATGTATATTTGGCTCAGGAGCCGTCAAAGCGGGCACTGTTCGCATTGATAAAAAGCAATCTTACTCCCAAACACTTGATCCAGAGACCGGTGAGCAAGCTTACGCACTCTCGATTGTTGAAAGTGTGATGCCTGACGTTGAGTCGGTGAGTATATTTGACTTATATCCAGACCCTTATTGCACCACGTTAAATGATTGCGATGGGTTGTTCCGGCGTCATGTCTTAACGCGCCGTCAATTTAGAGATTTATCTGATCTTCCGCAGTTTGACTCGGATATGGTTAAGCACATTCTTAAGACTAATCGTGCCGGCAATCATACTGAAGAAGATCACGAAAAAACTCGCAGACGTATTGCGGGAATGAACGACCAGAATGGCGAGTCATCTAGATTTGTTGTAATGGAATATTGGGGCACTATCGATGGTTATGCTTTAGAAGAGCATGGTATTGAGATGCCAGAAGATACAGACCTTTCAGACGACTACTCTGCTTGTGTTTGGTTCTGTGACAGTAAGATATTAAAGGTAATGCTAAACCCTATTGCAGGGTACAAAATTCCTTACCACATCTTCCCCTACGAGAGATCTCCTCACCAGTTCTGGGGTACAGGCGTACCGAGAATGATGAGAGATTCTCAAAGCACAATGAATGCGGCGACAAGAATTTGGCTTGATAACTTAGCTCTGTCCTCAGGCCCGATGTGCGAGGTGAATACTGATTTACTGGCCGCTGGTGAAGATCCAACGGACATTCATCCTTGGCGAGTCTTCTTGCGTGAAGGTGGTGACGGCTCTATGCCGGCAGTTCGTTGGTATCAGCCAGTTGCTAACGCTAATGGCCTCAACCAGATAGTGGAGATTTTCCGCCGTTTTGCGGATGAGACTACAAGCTTGCCTAGCTATACGCATGGTGAACAGACTCAAGGTCTTAACAAGACGGCTACAGGAATGTCGATGCTTATGGGTGCGGCAAACATTGCACTTAAAAGCACCATTAAGAATATCGATGACTTCCTTATAGAGCCAATGATTGAGGGCTTATTCCATTTTAATATGGAGTTTGGCATCAATGAAAAATCTAAAGGAGATCTCCGGATTGTTGCTAGAGGTAGTACTGCACTGGTTCAGAAAGAAGTACAAAGCCAGAGACTGCTTCAATTCTTATCTCTTGTCTCTAACGAACAAGACGCTGGTTATGTAGATCGTCTTGGCTTATTGCGTGACATAGCAAAAAGCATGGACATTGATCCAGAAGATGTAATTAAGACGGAGGAGCAATTAGCTCTTGAACAACAACAAATCCAACAGCAACAACAGCAACTACTCCAAGCTCAAGCTCAACAGGGAGCAGTCTCAGGCAGTCCTCAGGCTCAGGGCAATGCCGGAATGGGTGCTGGTGGAGCAATTATTTAATCATCGGCTAGAGAGTTCTCAGAAAGAACTTGAGCAGTCAGATGAAAAGAATTTCAGGTTTGAGCAGGGCAGGCTTAAAGAGCTTCGCTTCTTCTTAAATTTGGAAACTGCGGCGAAAGCCGTTCTAGACAAAGCGCGGCTCCCTAGTAGGAATACCGCAATCGATTAATTGACGACCGAATATCCCATCAAGGGACTCGACAGGATTATGAAATGGCTAGTAGTAGAAATGACCCAGAGCGACTAGAAGCTGAAGCTAAAGAGTTGTACGAGCAAATGACTAAAGGAAGGACAGGAACCCCAGAGGCAGATCAACCTCTAGAGGATACTCCAGAAGAGCCAGAAGAGTTGCAAGTAGAAGCCCCCGATCCCACGGATAAGGCTGAGACCACAGCAGATGAGGACACTGAAGATGATTCACAACGCGGCGAAATAGAATCAGAAGAAGTGACTGCTTTACACAAAGCAGAGAAAGCCATGAAGGGCGCACAGGCGAGAATGACCAAAGCAACCCAAGAGGCGGCTGACTTGAAGCGGCAAAATGCCGACCTGATCAGAAGCGTCACGGAGCTTAAAGGTCAACTTGTGGAGACTCAAAAAGATGATGGTAAGTTAGCTCAAATTAGGGAAGATTACCCTGACTTAGCTGGCCCACTGTTAGATGAATTGAAGCGAACACAGGATGAAGTTGGTAAAGCTAAAGATGCTTTAGCAGAGCAAGAACAGAGTAAATATCGCGAACTAGAGGATAAGGCGCAAGCCGAACACTTTGATCGTATTAGAGCGGCTCACCCAGACGTTGATACATTAATTGAATCAGCAGATTGGTTGAACTGGCTTGAAGACGCTAGCTCACAGACGAAAGAGTGGATTCAAACTGGATCGTCTAATGATGTTAACTCAGTACTTAATCAGTTTAAAGTTGATATGGGCGAACCTCTTCCCACGCCGCAAGAGCAGACTCTGAAGCGGGCACGGTCGGTTGCAGAACCGAAGATGCCAAAAGCTAGGAAGTCTAATTTAAAAGGTGAAAAGAAAAACTGGACTGTCGATGAGATTATGAGGATGCCAAACGAAGTGTTTGAAAAGCATCAAACAGAAATTCTCAAGGCAATGGAAAGTGGATCAATTCGCCGCTAATCTCTTGTGAGGTAATAAAATGTCTTTTTCACAATTTAGTACGGGTTCTACATCTGAAGTAAACTTTATCCCAGAGGTGTTTTCTAAACTCCTTCAGGCTAAGTTCTACAAAAAATCAATTTTGCCCGAAATTTCCAACACCGATTATGAAGGTGAAATCTCCGGCCAAGGCGACAAGGTTGTTATTCGTACAGTTCCGGCTGTAACGATCAATGACTATGCTGGCACAATCACTACTCAAGAGCTGACTACAGCTAAAGTAGAGATGTTGATCGACAAAGCTAAGTACTACAGCTTTAAGGTTGATGATGTGCTTGCGGCTCAGGCTGACATCAATTTGCTTGAAGGTGCATCTACTGATGCTTCTGAAGGTATGAGAATTGCTGTAGAGACTGAAGTTCTTTCAGGTGCTGTTACCGGTGCTACTACTATTGGTTCTCAAACCACTATTAGTGCAAGCAACATCTTAGAAAACATCCTTGTCATGTCTAAGCAATTAGACGAGCTAAACATCCCAGAAGAAGGTCGATTCATTGTTCTTTCTCCTGAGTTCATTAGCATGCTCAAGCAGTCAGAGCTTCGTCAGGCTTACCTGACAGGTGATTCTACTTCACCTCTCCGCAATGGCATGGTTGGTATGGTTGACCGTTTCAAAGTGTTCCAAAGCAACATGGTTTACACCCCAGCATCTGGCGCAGACAGTGGTTATACACACGTTCTAGCTGGACACCCTAAGGCACTTTCTTTTGCGTCACAGTTCACTAACACTGAAACTGTTCGTATGGAAAGCACCTTTGGTGATCAAGTTCGCGGATTGAAAGTATACGGCTCTAAGGTCGTTACTCCAGACGCACTTGTAGTTGGTAAGTGGACTTAATAGTCTGAACGGTAGGGGGAGGGAAACCTCCCCTTATTCAGGAGATACAAGTGACAAACAAATCAGCAACAAAAAAAGACGAGATATTTGCTAAGGCAAAAGAAGACTTCGATGTAAAGCTTGATCGCAGGCTAACGCTTGCACAGCTAGAGGAACAGGTTAAACAGTTGGCCCGTAACAAAGCCAATCCGCCTCCCAAAGAAGAAGCCCTCGTCCCTAAACGAGTAAGGAATGTAATCACCGGAAATGAGTTTGATTACAATTCGCTTTTTAAAAATAACCCCGATTTACAAATAATCGAATGGGAGACGAACGATGGCAACAACTAAAGTTGTAGATATTTTAGATCGGGCTGGAATTATCCTACAAGATAATACTAATGTTCGATTTCCTAACGAAGAGCTTTTAAAGTTCTTCAATGACGCGCAGAAAGAAGTAGTTCTGCACCGTCCAGACGCAAAGATGGTAAACACCACTTTTGACTGCTCTACCGGCAGTAAACAGACACTACCGTCAGCGGCGTTAAGGTTAATTGAGGTAGTCCGCAATGTAGGTGGACGAGCAATTACACAAGTACAACGGCGCATACTTGACGAGACTTTACCTAACTGGCATGAGACAGCGGCTGGAACAAACAAGATTGAACATTTTGTTTATGATCCTGCCGACCCCAAGAATTTTTACGTTTACCCTAAAGCGGCAAGTGGAACTCACTCATTAGAGATAGTGTTTAGCTCATCTCCTTCAGAGATTGCTATTTCCAACTTCTCTTCAGACACAAGCGTAATCAGCGTAGATGATGTCTACGCTAACTGTTTACTGGACTATGTCCTGTATCGCTCATATCAGAAGGATTCAGAGTTCGCTGGAAACGCTCAGAGAGCAATGATGCACTATCAGAGCTTTGCTACTGCTTTGGGAATTAAAACTCAAGCAGACTCGGCCACAACCCCAGTCCCCACACTATAAGGGTAATGGATAATGAAATATTCTGATTTTGCTTTGTACGTCCGACCTGAAGCTCAAGGCGCACCTGACTTTGTTATCGAAAGAGCGGTTAGGGATTCGGCTATAGATTTCTGTGCAAGAACGGATATTTATATGCCGGAGCCTGAGTTTATAACGGTTATTTCTGGGCTAAATGAGTACGCAGTTAGCTTGCCTACCGGCACAGAGCTAAATCATATTTTGGATATTTTTAAAGACAAGTCTGCATTAACGCCAATAAGTTATAATCAGCTACTGCTTAGGCTTGGAGATGAGACCACCACAGGCTCTCCTGCGTATTATGCTCAACGAGATAATTCAGATTTTTATCTAGCACCCATTCCAGCAAGCTCAGACTCTATTAGAGTTCTGTACAGCGTCAAACCTTCATCAACAAGTACCAGCATTCCAGATTCTGTAGGCAAGGAACACAGAGAGACTATTTCACATGGTGCGCTTTACCGGCTCCAAATGATGGCTTCTCAGCCTTGGTCAAACCCGAACTCAGCCGCCAATAATAAACAGTTATTTGAGCGAGGATTGGGTCGAGTTGTTCGTCAGGTTAAATATGGATTTAGCGGTGGATCACTAACAGCAAAGTCGAGGGCATTTATCTGATGGCATATTTGACCACAATAAATTTAGTTCAGGGAGACCAGCTTCCTGAAATACAAATCATTCTAAAAGACAGTAATACTGCGGCTTCAGGTGCTGTTCTGGATACTGACGACCCATCAACATTTGCTACCCTAGATTTAACGGGTGGATCTGTTCGCATGAGAGTTCGGACAGTAGGGCAGACCTCTTTAATTGATACTCTTGTCGGTACAATAACCAGCGCTACAGGAGGCGTTGTCGTATTCGTATTTGACGCAGACACGCTATCTGCTAGCGGAGTACTGGAAGGTGAGATTGAATTCACAGACTCTTCTGGAAGAACACAGACCGTAATGGATTTAATCAAGTTTAAAGTTAGATCGCAGTTCGGGTAATAGCTAATGGCTATCAGAGCGTCCGTAAGCTTCAAATCGATTGTAGCCAGTGCCTCGCACCGAAAGCTTGATCTAAATGCGTCCCTCCTTCCATCACTTGGTAATCAAGTTTACTTTACAAAGCTGGTCGGTGTCGCAAATTGGCAGAGGCTGTTCTTAGATGATATTCATGTAAATGCTACTCGGACTGTTTACTTCTTTAACAATTCACTTAATTTTTTAGAGTCGCAAGAATTTTCGGTAGGGAAGGGTGTCACTGACTCGCTAACTATCGGCAGTCTTGATCCGATATTTGATGTCATTTCTAGTAAGACAGATACCTTAAATACCATTGACTATACCATCATCGGCGCAGGCAAGGTTGCAGTTGACCTAGTATCCTTCAATGAAGCTCAAACTTTTAACACTATTAAATCAACGTCGGACTCCATAGCGTTTAACGAAAGCGTGGTGACGCTCTTAACCTTTATTAGAAGCTTTTCCGATACCTCATTACTTACTGACAACCTAAGCCTTGCATCCACCAAGAACTCCTTGGACTCTTTTTCCTTTAGCGATGAGTTGTCAACGAACTTTGGTAAGTCATCTGGAGACAGCTTCGCTCTCTCAGAGCAACTTTTAACAGAGACTGGAAAGTTTCTTCCAGACCCTGTCGTTATGGTTGACACATTCAACATAACAAGACAGCCATACAGTTTTATTTTTAATGATGTGGGTGGAGTGGTTTCGGTTACCGGTGCTCCTAACCATAACTTTACGCTTTCAGATACAACTCCAGTCTTTAATATTGAGACAGCACTTCAAGATTATTTTACTCTTGATGATTTTGCTCAGGTCAATAAAGACAGCCTTGGCGTTAAGGTAAATGTTGTCGGA
>TARA_R110000796_G_scaffold64465_2_pt1 | contig 27281 bp, 40 predicted proteins | sample TARA_R110000796 | Tara Oceans TARA_R110000796 (sample SAMEA4397815) | marine metagenome | biome: Polar Biome; feature: [SRF] surface water layer (ENVO:00010504); material: water (ENVO:00002006), including particulate matter (ENVO:01000060) such as... | depth 5 m
GGCAGAACCTAGAAAAACCAACGAGAGTAAATATTATGATGACAATAAAAAAAGTAAACGCATTTCATGGTGGACAATTAACCGTAGAATACTTTTGTTACAATTGGTTCAGACTTGAACAAGTCTATATGAAATTGATAGATGGCGTTGTTCACCAAACTGCATCAAATGGCTACATGTGGACCCCATCAACTAAGGAAACTAACTTGGAAGTGCTAAGAGAATTTAAGCGGGGTTGCACTCTAGTCAATGGAGCCTTGCATTCAAACGATAGGTTTTTATGCAATGTAGCAAAAAAGCATACCACTGTAGAATCAGCAGTTGAATGGTATCTTACTCCCATTGTGGAATGTGACGAAATTGATTATGAGCAACAAGAAATTAACTATTTACAAGATGAGTATTAAAAATGAATGACAAAAAAACAAGCTGGATTCAAATCAGATGTACGCAAAGAGAAAAATCTGCAATTGTTAGAAGCTTAAAGGGCGATCAAAAGCTCAGTGAATTTATGCTTCAAGCGGCGGAAGAAAAAATTGTAAGAGAAAAAATAGTTTTATAAGTGGTTAATATAAACACATAGTAAATTAGAGGGTAACAATATGACAATTTTAGACCAGTTCAAATTAGACCACATCAACAAGCACTCTGTTTTTTTATCACAAGAGATTAGCGGTGATGATCGCTATAAAAATTTGCAAGTCATCAAGGTAGCGAAAGCAAAAGATGGTTGCTACGTTATTTTGTTCACCGATTATTATGATCGCCCATCTGCCGAATATTGGGCATCAAAACGCACCAAAAATTCAAAGCGTTATTACTATAACAGTGATGAGCATCGTCAAAAATGTGTTAAAAAATTCATCGCTGACGAACAACATTACAGCAAGAGAATTATCGAGGATCGCGAGAAAGCCAAACAAGTCGGTCGAGGTGTCGAGGTTGGCGATATTCTGAGCGCTGTGTGGGGCTATGACCAGACTAATTATAATTACTATGAGATAACCGCGCTTATAGGAAATAAGATGGTAGAGGTTCGCGAAATTGCTCAGATGATTGAACACACCGAACATATGCAAGGTAAGTGTTCACCGGAAAGAGGTGAATACATCAGTGAACCAATGAGACGCGTTGCCAAGAATGGGTCGGTGAAAATCGATGAAGTTCGATGGGCGTCGATATGCTCACACAAAGTTATCGCAGGAACTAAAATTTATGAAACCGGTCACTGGACGGCTTACCACTAGGAGAAATATGATGGATAGAATAGAAGAACTAAAGCAAGAGTTATTAACAGAGCTTCAGAGCCAATGTAAGGGCTACAAAGTAAGGCACCTATCACAGCTATTAATTGATAACACAAACTCGAAGGAGCTTACAGTAGACGCGGGTATGATGGTTTTTTTAGTTTGCGGTATGTTGAGTGAAGCCTACAGAAAAAAAGGTGAGTCAAAATACGAAGGATTTAAAAAGGCACATAAAGCGATTGTTAAAATTGTGGATTTATCAGTACAAGCGCCAGAGGCTTTTGATTGTATTGAGGATTTTAGAGATGAATTTATGCAAATAAAAAGTAATTAACTACTTGTGTTAATATGTAGTATTTGTTAATATTAGCAGGTCGTTAACTTAACGGCCTAAATTTAGAGGGTATCTAATGAAATTGTCCAAAATTGAAATAACACCGGAACAAATTATAGCAGTCAACCAAGCTATATTTTTACTACAGAAAAGTGAGAATAATCGCGCTGAAACGGTAATATATTATTTGCAGTCTTTACGCATAGAAATGAGTAAAGCCAAGATAATAAAAGGGGAACAGCATGCAATTTAAGAGAAAAGCTACTACCGCAAAGTCACTGAAGCAATCGGTCGCTAATCTTTCAGTGAATGAACGATGGTTTTATGGTACCGACAAAGTGCCGTATGACGAGTACCACAAAATAGAAAATGTGGTTAGCGCATCGTTACTAAAGGACGTGGCTAACCCGCTTATCAGTGACTATCATTTATACCGCAAGTACATTGCTAAAAACTTACCTTTTAACGAGACCCCTGCGATGTTGCTTGGTTCACTCGTTCATTGCATGGTACTAGAGCCTAACAAACTAGATAGCCGGTATGTTATTGAGCCAAAAATTAATAAACGAACTAAGCAGGGTAAAATTGATTTTGAAGAATTCCAGTTAACACTTGGCAGAAAGACGATCATTAAGCCTGACATGTGGGAACAAGCCGGTCAGATTACTAGCGTAGTTTTGAAAAACAGCTACGTAAAACAGTTAATGAAGGACTGTCAAAATGAAGCTACCGGTTTTATGAAGTTACCGGATGGTTCGATATTAAAAGGTAGAGCTGATTCGATCAACCTAACCGGTAGATACGGTTTAGATTTAAAAGTAATGCTTGACTCAAGCCCTATGGGGTTTACTAAAGCATCCGCTAACCTTAGATATGACATTCAAGCGCACGCCTATCAAGAATTATTTGACCTAGATGAATTTATTTTTATTGTTGTTAGCAAGACGGATCCGATTGAGGTAGGCATCTATTCGTTGAGTAGCGAATTTATGCAGAAAGCTAAACGCGATTTTGATGAAGCAGTCGGTCGATGGTCAGAATTAAAGTTAAGCAATAAATGGGAGTCATACATCAAGGAAGATTCACCGCTAACCGAGTTAGCACCGCCAAACTGGTTTAAATATATTTAAGTAGAGGGTAAAAAATGAGCAATGAAATAGTGCAACATAATAACATCCAGACCATGATGCTTGACCATAATACGGTCGAGTCATGTAAGGAAGTAGCAAAACTTATGGCGCAATCTAAGCTGTCAATTCCGGATCATTTACGCGGCAATCCCGCTGATTGTCTCGCGATTGTTTTTCAAGCCGCACAGTGGAGAATGAGCCCATTCGCAGTAGCACAAAAAACATTCTTTATTCAGGGGGCTATTGGTTATGAAGCTCAGTTAGTTAACGCGGCCGTGTCATCAAGTAACGCCATCAAAGGTCGCTTTCATTATGAGTACAAAGGAACGCGGGAGGAATGGATGCCATCAATGAAAAAGGTCAATAAAAATGGCAAAGATTCATGGGTGCCGGTATTTAATCCAAACGCATGTATTAGGGTAGGCGCACAGATACGTGGTGAAAGTTCAGTGACTTGGGGTAATTGGATTTACCCTGCGGATCAGAAAGTATTTAACAGCCCACTATGGAGAACCAACCCGCAACAACAAGCGGGGTACTTGGCGGTGAAATTTTGGGCTAGAATGTATACGCCTGATATTTTACTCGGAGTATATACGCCGGATGAAGTTACGCTTGAACGAGAAATTAGAGACGTTAACCCAGATGAGCGAGAAAAAACCGCAAGAAGTTCAGTTATGGATAAACTTGCTAAGATGAACCCTAAGCCTGATCAAGAGCCTGAACTATACGTTGGTATGGATAATAGCGATATAATTCAACCTGTGCCTTCTCAGGAACAATCACAGCATAATGAGGTGTTAAAATGAGCGGCGGAATAAACAAAGTAATTTTAGTAGGCCATTTAGGTCGCGATCCAGAAGTAAAATACATGGCTAGTGGTGATGCTGTGGCTAACTTAGCGGTGGCTACCAGTGAGTCATGGAAGGATAAACAAGGTCAACAACAGGAAAAAACCGAGTGGCATAGAGTTTCTATTTTTGGAAAGGTCGCAGAAATTGCGGGTGAGTATCTTAAAAAGGGGTCTATGGTTTACCTAGAAGGTCAGCTTCAAACTAGAAAGTGGCAGGACAAAGATGGAAACGAGAAATTTACTACCGAGGTTGTGCTAAAACAATACTCAGGCAAATTACAAATGCTTGGCAATAAAGGCAGTTCATCAAGCAACGATCAAGGAAGTAGACCAGAGCCGCAAACAAGTCAGCAATCAGGGTACAATAATCAGCAACCAAATCCGAGAGCGCAAAAACCTGAACCAGATTTTGATTTTGATGACGACATTCCATTCTGACGGTTAATATGTTAAAAAAAGAAAAGCCCCGATTAAGGGGCTTTAACCTAAACTAGAGGGTAACTATTTTAGGGGGGAGTTAAGTGTCAATCCATCAATCAACTAGCTCAACGAGGTTCAGTATATGTCAATAAAATTAATGACGCAAGCATGGTCACTATCTACAACCAACCACACTCAAAAACTGATATTACTAAAGCTAGCAGATAATGCCAGTGACGAGGGTGTTTGTTGGCCTTCAATGAATACAATAGCCACTCAGTGCCAATGCTCAAGAAGAACCGTATTATCACACATTAATAAACTGGCTAATTTAGGTTGGCTAAAAATATCTAACAGGTACAAGTCTGATGGCAGTAAAAATTCAAACATGTATCAACTTACATTGCCCGATGTGGTGAAAGAGGATCACATAGGTGGTGAATCAGTTGCGCATGGGGTAGTGAAAGATGTGCGCATAGGTGGTGAAAGAGGTGCGCATAAACCATCATTGAACCATCAATTAGAACCATCAGTTAAAACATTATGTTTAAATGAAGTAGTTGATCAATATTTTGAAAAACTATGGCGGTCATATCCAACCAAGGCAAATAAGAAAAAGGCAAAGTTAACTTTCTTGTATTACATAAAAAAGAAAAAGTTAGATATTAATCATTTTACTGAGCAACTCATGTTTGATATTGATAAGCGTTGTGAGAGCAAGCAATTTGGATTTGATAAGCTACACTTCACAAGTTATATTAACGGCGAAAGGTGGCAGGATGATTATCCTATTAATGATTTATCAATGGCGCCTAAATTTGACTTTAACAAGCTAAAATTCTAAGGGGTAAGAAATGAGTAAAAATGAAAAATTCCAACAGCTAATGATTATGATAGGAGCTAATTACAATAAAAAACTGGCAGACGAGAATATATTACTCTTCGCAAGTATGGCAAAAAATTGGGGTTTTGATAATTTTTACAATGCCATGATGGCTCACATGAGCGACCCAGATGCAGGAATGTTTTTCCCAAACATGGCACACATCGCCAAACATATTACCGGTACGAAAAAAGAACATGACAACGACCTAGAAAGTAAAGCTCAGTTTCAATGGATGGAAGTTGATCGCGCTATCCGGTCACTTGGTAGTTACACTACGCCTAAATTCAACGATGCTATTACATCAGCCGCAGTATCGGTTATGGGTGGATGGGTTAACCTGTGCGCGTCAACCACTGAACAGCTAGTTTGGAAACAAAAAGAGTTTGTACGTAATTACATAGATTTTAATAATAAACCAATAGAGCAGTTGCCTAGTCATATTGCCGGACGTGAGGACTTAGCAGAACAGAAGGTGTTAGCTAATAAAACCTTTGGCCAAATGCTAGAAAAGTTTGATTCTAAAAAAAGTTAATAAAAAGTATTAAATATGAGTTGACATAGTTAACGATATTAATTAATATAAATACATCAAACAACGGCAGGTTAACAAAAAATGACTACTTCAAAACGCAATTGGTTCAATACTTTAAATGAAGCTCTTGAGTCGGAAGGTTTACTTGATACATGGAATATTTTTGACAATATAGCTTACGGTCAAGCATTCCGCTACGTAGTTCAAGACGGTACTAAGTATGGTAAGCAAGTAGTTATTTTTAGAGAAACCGACGGTCGCTACGAAAGACCAATCACTTACAAATTATAGGGGGTTACATGAAGGAAGATAAACTATACGCCAGAGTACCTGCGGGTACGCGTTCACGCGCAACTCAAAAAGATATTGATGCCGCAGGGGCTAGAAAAAAAATCGAAATCTTAAAAGAAGATCGTAAAATTTTTGATGATCTGAATTTAAATTTTAATGACTATTTTTTGAAAGGTGATTCAAATGAGCAGTAATTATCCAGATAACATCCGCGAATTCGATCATGATTCGCGTAGCCCATTTTATACCGAAGGCCCAGAGTGTTCAGATTGTGGCGAGGAAATGGTAGTAGAGCAAGACGCAGACGAAGACGGATATTACACGACCACTCATTGCCTTAATATCGAGTGTTCACAATGCGCAGATTATGAAGGCGGTGCATAGTGAGTAGAACCCAATCATTTTTATTAGCTATCAAGATGACGGCATGGTTTGTCAAAACATCGTGGTATTACGTAACGACTAAGCGTTTTAGTAGCAAAGTAGAATTTCTTTGTGGTTTTTTACCTGCTTGGTTTAGGTTTACTTTTTACACCTATAAAGATTTTAGGGAAAGCAAAGGCGGTGCAGAGTGAGTGATGAAACAGCTACTTTTAAAGTCAAAGGTGTAACTAACACTGGTGAAGTTCTTCTTAGTTCAATAGAAGTTCAAGCAATAATGCAAGGTATGGTTAACGATTACGAAAAGCGCATTGCAGAGATTGAGGAATTGCTAAGTTATGAAATAGCAAAGAATAATTTTTTAGAAACTAAGGTTAACTATATGGTGAGAAAAAATGAACGATAAAGAAATTGAACTTAACAACAGGCTAGCGAGCGCTATTAAGCGCATTGAGACGCTAGAAAATAAATTAGGTAAGACTGATAAAGATAATAAAGAACTTTTCCAGATGCTTGACCAGTTCATAGACTCAGGTTACATGCCCAAATTTTTATCAACGCAATACAACGAAAAATTAAAAGAGTTAAAAAAATGAATGGAGTAAAAAAAGCAGGTGGTAACAGCCACACAACATTGACCAGTGTTTTATATGATGCGGTAAAGGCTTCAAATAGAAGGTGGCACAAGGATCATGTAGTAACGTTTTTTAGAAACCGGTTAGAAATGCCAATTAATAAAACATCTGCCGCCGCCGTATTAATGAGAGTTGGCGCACTTGAAGGAATTACACTTGAAAATATAAATGGTAAAAATCACATTTATCCAAGCGTAAGTTCAGAATCAAGAATGTGCTTAGAACGTTTTTTATATGGCAGGGTTAACTAATGTTACTACTTTCAGCATTGGTAATATCTATCTCACTGGTTTACTCAATATATTTTTACAGCATGAAAAAAAGATTTGAATGCGCTACTTGTGTCGTATTTTTTGGGTTCGCAATAAGTTACTTTGTGAACCACTTTTGATTAAGCCTAAAAAATGTCGGGTGTGCGGTCGCGAGTACCGGCCGTTCAATTCACTACAGAAAGCATGCTCCGGTACCTGCGCTTTAGAGTTGGTCAGGGAAGTTAAGCGCAAGGAGGTTAGGCAAGATTTGCGGATCAGAAAGGTTAAGCTAAAGACTAAAGCTGACTGGGCTAAAGAAACCCAAATAGTATTTAATTCTTATATCAGATTGCGCGACCGAAACGAGCCATGTATTAGCTGTAATCGATACCATATAGGTAAGTATGACGCGGGGCATTATAAGACGGTAGGGGCCCATCCTGAGCTAAGATTTAACACTTTTAATTGTCATCGCCAATGTGTGCCTTGTAATCGCCATAAGTCAGGAAATATTATTGGTTACCGGATAGGCTTGTTAAATAAAGTAGGCCTTGAAAAACTCAACTGGCTAGAGCGCGATCACCCTCCTGCGAAGTATTCAATAGACGATTTACAGCGACTAAAAAAGATATTTCAAAAAAAGTTAAAAAAACTTAATAAAAAGTGTTTACATCCTTAATTAGTTATGGGAATATAGTGACATAAATAACAAGGGGGGTAAAAAAATTGATTAACTTAAATAAACTTATTTTAGAACTTGAAGAATTCCATGAGGTTATTTCATTACCGGTGAAGGATAATGAAGTTATGATCAACATTGATGATCAATTTGAGATTACGCTTTATCACGATGAAAAGCTAAATTTTGATTCGTTCCATATTAGCGGTGAAGGTGAAGAAATGTTTTTTGAGTTAAACAAAGCACACGGTAATTTATTTATTTTAGAAAACCTTTGTGATTTTATGTTAGAAAAAATGATTTAATTAAATATTTATTAAAATAAACCGGCGGGAAACCGCCACAAAGCTAGAGGGTAGCATTATGAAATTAGTTCAAGAAATATTTATTCAGGCTCACAAATACGATTGGGAAGACAGCTACAAAATTGACGTAACCACGTTTAAGCAAGAAAGTAGTTCTAGCGTAATTGTTGTAGATATTGAACAGCGAGAAATTGAAATAGAATTGCCGGATGATTTTGATAGCCATTTTAACCAAAAAAGCATTAATGAACTTAACGAAAGAAAATCTAAAGTTTTAGCCAAGTGTGGGATAGACGTTATTAAAATAGAAGAGCAGATACAGTCTTTATTAGCCATCGATTTTAAGGGGTAAGGTATGTTGAAATTAGGAACGCAAACAGGCAGTTTAGTTAATCACATAGCATCGCGCTGTATTCATCCAGACATTCAGGTTGGTATGGGCGCTACGCTTTTATCATGGACAGACAGAGACCCTGCGACAGTAACGGAGCATTACACTAAAGGGGCTTATGAATATGTTGTCGTTCAGAGCGATGATTATCAATGTGTAATGTATAAAGACGAGCTTCAATCATACACTTACCATCGCAATTGTGAGGGAGCTACCAGTACCTTTCGACGAAAACCAAACACTGGATGGCAAGGAGTATTTAAAAACCTAACTACCGGTAAATGGAATAAGTATAATTGTTCCGGTGGCTTGTCAATTGGTGAACGTGAAAAATATTATGACCCCTGTTTTTAAGGGGTTTCATTAATTAATAATTATTGTTATGATTGTTTTTTATTAAGGAATAAGTATGCAAGAATTAGAAGAATATATCAGGCTCAACTTTAAATCTAAAGCTGAGTTTGCACGACATAATAATGTATTCCCGACTCAAGTTAGCCTGTGGTTATCATTGGGTTACGTAGTAAATAATAACACGATATACAGGCCACTAAGGGTCATTCCAACTAAGTAAAAATAGAGGGTATTCTATGAACGTTATAAACAAGTTAGCCAATGATTTAGCATCAGTTAAAAATGACATGACCGCTTTAAGAAAAAGCATAGTAGATTTAACGGTTTTAAATAAACGCATCTATGATTCGCTAAACGATTTTGACCAAAGTAATTTGCAGTTTCAACTTGAAGCAGAGTATGAACCAGAGAAAAATGAAAACTATCAAATTTTTGAGTATAATCTTAATGATTTTTTGAGCCTAGAATCAATAGATAGAATGGTAAATGATAAATTACTTCCAAAGTCTGACTATAAAAAAGTAATAACCATGACCTATGATAAAGAGCTTTCAGAAAATACTAAGTCAATTTACTTTAGTAATGTGACTTCCATTAATAACCACAAAAAGGTTTTTTATGCCTTTATTTTAATGAGGCAGTTTGGCTATTCAAACGAAACAGTTTGTGAAGTCATGGTAGAAAAATTAGGTATTGATTTAATAAACACGCCATCAAAAGCTAACCTTTTTATATCGGCGGCAAAGAATGCTAAGATCATTAGAATAGGCAATGGAAGGTTCTACTTTAATACTGAATTTAAATCAGAGGTACTTAAAAAATGACAATTAACACTGAACATAAATTCCAAGTTAAAAAAATAGCAGATTTAAAACCCTACGACTCTAACAGTAGGTATCACTCTGCAGAACAGATTGAGCAAATAGCTCAGAGCATAAAAAAATTCGGTTTTACTAATCCGGTATTAGTAGATGAAAAAAATGGGGTAATCGCAGGTCACGGAAGATTAGAGGCCGCAATAAGGCTAGAAATGTCTGAAGTACCCTGTATGGTCATAAATGGATTAGATCAACACAGTAAGGCCGCCTTAGTAATTGCGGACAATAGAATTGCGGAAAACGCCAGTTGGAATTTTGATGCGCTAAAATCAGAATTAGGCTTTTTAAATGACGTAGGGTTTGACTTATCGCTGACAGGTTTTGATAATGATTACATATCAAACATATTCGAAACCGATATATTTGGGGATGGCAATGATGAAGTAATTGATAAAGATCCTAACGCACCTAAAAAAACTGATTATGGGTTTTGTGAATTTGCAGTAGTTATGCCGGTAAATGATAAAGCCGGACTAATGAAAAGTATTAATAAAATTAAATCAGACAATAACCTTAATGCTAACTATGAAGCATTACTATACTTAGTGGAACTATATGACAAAGATACATAAAAAAAAATACATAGATAATAAAAATGTATATGAAATGGCTCTTGAACGCATAGAGTATTTATACAATAACTTTGATGATGTGGTTGTATCATTTAGCGGTGGCAAGGATAGCACCGCTATGCTTTTATGCACCATCGATGTCGCGACTAAGTTAAATAAATTGCCTGTTAAGGCTTTTTTTTATGATGAAGAGGCCATTCACCCGCCGACCATTGATTATGTAGAGCGAGTACGTAATGACCCAAGAGTTGATCTAGAATGGTATTGCCTACCAATTAAGCACCGTAACGCATGCTCTAACGAACAACCGCATTGGCACTGTTGGCACGAAGAAGAAAAAGAATTATGGTGTCGTGATATGCCGGAAGATTGCATTAAGCAACATGATAGGTTTAGGTTTGGTATGTCAATGCAAGATTGGGGTATTGAGCATTTTAGAAATACTGGAAAAGTCGTGATACAAGGTATTAGAACAGAGGAAAGTTTGCGGCGTTATCGAGCAGTAGCGATGAAGGCAGACGAGAATTATATCTGTAAACCTAATAACGGCGTATTCTTTGCGTATCCAATTTATGACTGGTCAAGCACTGATGTTTGGCGCTTAGTTAAAATGAAAGATGCAGATTACAACAAGACCTATGATATTTTTAATAGAACCGACCAATACGGTAGTCTACTAAATCAACGTGTTTGCCCACCTTATGGTGAAGAACCATTGCGAGGGCTTTATTTGTACGCCGAGTGTTTCCCTGAGTTATGGTCTAAGATGATAAACCGAGTTAAAGGGGCTTGCACTGCGGCACGGTATGGTAACACTGAATTATACTCGCAGGGATATAAGCCAGATCAAACCAGTTGGAAACATCAAGTATTTAATTTACTAGAAACATTTGATGGCGAAAATAAACGTAAAGTAGCCGGTTTTATTAATACCGCCGTTAGAAGTCATAAACGAAAGACTGATGATATTCTTCCAGAAAATCAGCCACACCCGCTATCAGGTGTCAGTTGGAAATTCCTTGCTAAACTTGCCACAAGAGGAGACTTTAAAGGAAGAGTTGCGCAAGATATTGGCGGCGAAGCGGCTAAACAGCAGAAAAAAATGGGGATAACTCAGGAACAGGCCAAGATTCTATATGGCAAAAAACAACTCACTAAATAGCGGAACATTAATATGAAAGGTCAGCCGATCAATGAAGTAAAATGGATTGATAGAGACTCTATTAAGCCGAATGATTACAACCCTAATCGAGTAGCAGGTCCTGAATTAAAATTGCTTAAAATTAGTATTCTTGAGGATGGATGGACACAACCAATAGTTATTAATCCAGATAACGAAATCGTTGATGGGTTTCACCGGTGGACAGTTAGCGGCGATAAGGAAGTCAGAAAATTGACAGATGGGAAAGTGCCGGTCGTGGTAACATCCCCTAAAAATCAAGAGCATCAAAAAATGAGTACCATAAGGCACAATAGAGCTAGAGGTACGCATGGCGTTTTAGATATGGCAAAGATTATTCAGTCAATGGTGGATTCTGGTATGTCACAACAAGAAATTCAAACAAGGCTTCAAATGGAGCCCGAAGAGGTAGTTAGATTAGCATTGCGAGTAGGCATACCTAAATCTGATTTATTACAAGACGACACTTTTAGCCAAGCTTGGAGCATATAATATGGGAAATATCACTGAAAAGTATGGGGCATTTTACTATCCGGCAGGTAATAAGGGTATTGTAAATAAAAGCAGGCCTAATGATTTATATTCTTACAAAGCATTTATTGGTGACGGTATAATTAATGTTGAATCAGGCGATAGCTTAATAACATTATCTCATGATTTAAAATTTGCACTTTGGTTTGCAGGTGGTGACGATTTAATTCTTGAAACAAATGGGTTTGGCGTAGTATTGCGAGGTTACAAGTGCGGGGATAAATCAGTATCACTAAATATGAATGTGAATTTGCCATACGTAAACGGTTGCGCAACTCGTCAAATATTCCCACCTGAAAGAATAGGTGACCCCACTCTACAGCAATTAACCATACCACCTCACACTTGCGAGCAGATGCATCATATACATGCAACGCCTAGAGTGGTTTATGTGCTAAAAGGTAATGGCTACTCTATTGTAGGTCAAGCCGATAACGTAGAAGAGACAAAACTAGAAGAAGGTATGGTTTGCGTACTTGATCCAATGTCACCGCATCACTTTAGAACAGAGGATGAATACTTAACTGTTTTACCGGTTCATATTTTTAGTAGCACAGCTAATGAACAAAACCATCCAATGTTTAATGGCACTAAAGAAGTATAAAAAGTAAGAAGGGCTACGAATAATCGTAGCCTTTTTATTGCTAGTGGCAATGTTAACGGTGGTCAGTATGGAAAAACGCGGAAGAAAGATAATTACAATTGGAACTAAAGAAATAAGCAAGGTTGAGTTATTAGCGGCAAGAGGGTTACTAGACAAAGAAATCATGGTAATGATGGGTTGGAGTCACGACACTTTTTACAAAAAAAAGAAATTACACTCTGAATTATCTGATGCCATAGAGAGAGGTCGGGCAACTGGTCACGCCGCAGTTGCAAATAAGCTGTTCGATGCTTGTATGAGTAGCAATATAGGCGCAATACAATTCTATTTAGCTAGGAGAGCCGGTTGGGTTGAACCCAAGGGTGATAGCGGCGATCAAAACGATGAAGTGCCAAGCCTTAATGTTTCATTTAATATCAATGAGCCGGTGGCTGAAATTAAGGTAACCAAGGGAGTATGAGCCTAGAGTTATCAGCGCCTCAAAATATATTTCTAAACGAACTAAATACTAAATACAGAGCTTATGTAGGCGGGTTTGGTAGTGGGAAGACTTGGGTGGGTTGCCTAGACCTGCTGTTATTTGCCAGTAAACACCCTAAGACCGTTCAAGGTTATTTTGCTCCTAGTTATGGCGCGATAAGGGATATATTTTTCCCTACCATAACAGAGGCGGCAGAGACACTTGGTTTTACGGTGCGTATTAACATGAGCAACAAGGAAGTTCACCTAATGAGGGCGGGGTTTAATTACGGCACAATAATTTGCCGCAGTATGGATAATCCGCAAACCATAGTTGGTTTTAAAATAGCCAGAGCATTAGTAGATGAAATTGATGTTCTAACTAAATCGAAGGCCGAGTTGGCATGGCGTAAAATTATTGCTAGATTGCGATTAACTATTCCTAACGTAATAAATGGAGTTGGAGTAACTACAACACCAGAGGGGTTCCTATTTGTACATGACAGGTTCGCAGTTAGGCCAACAGCGAGTTATTCTATGGTTCAGGCCTCAAGCTATGAGAACCATAAGTATTTGCCTGAGGATTACATTCCGAGCCTATTAGAGTCATACCCTAGTAAAGTGGCTCAGGCTTATATTAACGGCGAATTTGTTAATATGAAGTCCGGCACTGTATATCACAATTATGATCGATTGCTTAATAACAGTGATAGGGAAATAATATTACAAGACAAGCCCGACCAACAAGCTGATAGAGTGTTATACATAGGTATGGATTTTAACGTAAATCACATGAGCGCAATTGTTCACGTAAAAGATGCGCTAGGTCCAATAGCAGTTGATGAAATCGTTGAATTGCGTGACACGCCTGAAATGATAACAGCAATTAAATTGAGGTACCCAAATTGCAAAATAAGGGTTTATCCTGACAGCTCAGGCAAAAGTAAAAAGTCATTTGATGCTAGCGGTAATGATATTGCTTTATTACAACAGGCAGGGTTTGCCATATTAGCTGACAGCACAAATCCAAGGGTAAGAGACAGAGTATTAGCTATGAACGTATTATTTTGTAATAATGAGGGAGTCAGGCGCTACAGAGTTAATGCTAATAAGTGCCAAACCTACTCTGATAATTTAGAACAACAGGTTTGGACAGAGCAAGGTGACCCTGATAAATCAAAAGGTAATGACCATACTAATGATGCCGGTGGCTACTTTGTATGTCAGGACTATGGAATTGTTAAGCCAGTTCATAGTTTAAACATTCAGTTTCCGAGGTAATTAATATGCCAGTATCAGATGCAAATAAAACGTACCAAAAAAATATTTACAAGTGGGAGTTAGTCCGTAATTGTTGCGAGGGTAGCACCGCAGTAAAGTCAGTTCGTAATGAAGCCCAATATACCGAATCATCCTTAGAAACCGCAACAGGCACCCTATACTTACCCGCCCCAAATCCAAGCGATGAGTCAAAGGAAAACAGGTTGCGCTATCAGTCTTACAAACAACGCGCTAACTATGTCAATTTTACCGGCCACACGAAAGACGCATTGATCGGGATGATATGCCGTCAAGAACCTAAAGTTGAAGTACCTAGCGTACTGCTCCCGATGACATATAATACTGATGGCATGGGTAATTCTATTTACACCGTAATTAAGCGTTCATTAGATGAAATATTACAGACAGCAAGAGAAGGTCTGCTAGTCGATTATCCATCAATTAGCGCAGGGTTAAATGCCAGACAGACCGAAGGCATCAACCCAACAATTAAAAACTATTGCGCTGAGTCAGTCATCAACTGGAAAACAAAAACAATTAACGGCCAAGAAACACTGCACATGGTCGTTTTGAAAGAAGAAGTAGCGATTCCGCAGGATGAATTCACTGATAACAACGAAACGCAATATAGAGTCCTTATGCTTACCGAAGAAGGATTCTATGCTCAACGCATGTATAACGAAAATGGTGAGCTACTAATTATTGACGAAGAGAACGGATTGTCAGAGATATACCCGCGTCAAGCGAATGGTCAGTTATTTAATTTTATACCTTTTGTTTTTTTAGGTGCTACCAATAATGATCCGGAAATTGACAAATCGCCACTATATGATTTAGCCGAGGTAAACATAGCCCATTACCGTAACTCAGCAGACTATGAAGAAAGCTGTTTTATGGTTGGTCAACCTACACCAGTTATGGCAGGTTTAACTCAACAATGGGTCGATGACGTTTTACACGGTAGCGTTATGTTAGGTAGTCGTGCTTTCGTAGCATTACCCGCCGGTGGTAGCGCTACACTCTTACAAGCATCTCCTAATCAGATGCCGCTAGAAGGTATGGTGACCAAAGAGAAACAGATGATCCAGATTGGTGCCAAGATAATCACTGATGGCGGTGGTGTAGAAACTGCAGAGGCGGCAAGAATTAGGTTTAGTGGTCAGAATAGTAAGTTAGCCACAATTGTTAACAACGTGGAGCAAGCTTACATTCAATGTTTAGAATGGAGCTTATTATTCTTAACCGGTAGTGAAGAAGAAATTGATATTTCATTAAACAAAGAATTTTACGAGAAAGGTGCTGATCCACAAATGATTATGGCACAAATTCAGATGCTAGATAGGTCGGTTATAAGTATGAGTGATGTGCGCAATTATTTGAGGACATCAGGCGCAATTGATAATGACCGCACAGATGACGAAATTGAAGAGGATATTGAGAATACCAACCCACTTGGCAAGGTAGCACCAATTGAAACAACGCCGGTAGTTTTAGATAGCGATGAAACGGACGATAACGAGGACGAACCGGAATATGAAACGTTATGAGTATAGCCGATGATTACATTCAGCGTCAGATTCTAACCCAGAGATACATCGCTAGATTAACCAAAGAAAATCTATCTCAGTTAGTACAGATGCATGAAATGATCGGCAACATGATCGTAAAGTCAGGCTCTACAATAAAACTTGAAGCAATGAGACGAGATATTGAGTTTGCGCTAGGTGAGTCAATCAAGAAATTTGATGAGTCGATGAAGGACTCGCTCACCAAGTTAGCGCAACAAGAATTGTTATTCATATCTAATACCGTGACCACTAACACTAATATTTTACTTGCGGCAGTTAAGTTTGAGACGATCAAAGAGGCGATAATGAACAGCAGTCTTGGCATCGAATTAGGTGGCATGACATTAGGACAAGCGCTTCAAGAATTTGAATTAGGTCAAGCAACCGCAATACGTCAAATTATTTTTGATGGAGTGGTGACCGGTGAAAGTTTACGAGACATGGCCAAGAATGTTAGAAACCTTGGAGCTACCAGAACGAAAGCGCAGATTGATACATTGACCAGAACGCTAGTTAACCATACTACAGCACAGACACGTTTATCGTTCGCTCTTGAGCGCAAGGGGGTGTTTAGTGGTGAAGAATGGATTGCGGTACTGGATAGTCGGACAACAATGTTATGCGCCGGTAGAGACGGTACAGTTTATGATGTAGGTATGGGGCCGCAACCTCCTGCGCATTGGAATTGTCGTTCACTAAGAGTACCGGTAATTAATTCGCAATATGACGAGCAGACCGGTAAGTCTAATCGCGAGGATTTTGATACGTGGCTAAGAGATCAGCCAAAGGGGTTTCAGGAAGAATTTTTTGCGGGTAAGTCTAATCAAAAAGATAAATTAGCCCTATTTAGAAAGGGTGATTTAAAGCTAGAGAAATTCAGAGATGAGTCGGGAGTAGAATATTCAATGGATGAATTACAGTCATATTACGCAGATGCGTACAAAAAATCAGGCATATAAAGGTCAGTGACCAGAGGATAAACCGTGTTTATATTTAAGAATTACGTAAAAAGAGCAAAGACAGAATTAGGTGATGATGGTGGATCGGGTGGTAAAGCGCCGGAAAATGAGACCATCGATGACAAGGAAGAACAAGATTGGAAAAAATTGTTCAATGACTCAAAGGACGAGTTAGCCAGAATTAAATCCAAAAACGACGAACTACTTGGCGAAACAAAGAGAGCCAAACAAAGAAGTCGTGAAGCTGAACAGACTGCGCAACAGGAGTCGGAGGAACGCGCACGTAAAGCGGGTGATTTTGAACAGCTATTTAAATCAAGTGAACTGCAGAAGTCAGACCTACAAAAACAGCTAGAGTCTTTGCAAGATTCAATCTCAAATGAGAAGAAAGAAACGGTCGTTTTAAAGTTAGCCGCAGAGTTAGCGGAAGGTGATGATGTAGAAAATTTAGCCTATTTAATAAAAGATCGCTTGAAATATCACGAAGGAGAGATTAAGGTACTCAACAGCAAAGGTGAATTGACCGTGTCCTCACTTAATGATCTTAAAGCCGAAATTCAAAGCACATCCCGATTCAAGTCTTTGTTAAAAGGTTCGCAAGCAACCGGCGGTAGTGCCAACGGAAACCGAGCTAGTAGCTCTACATCAAAAACAGTCAGTCGTTCAGATTTTGACGCGATGGGTAATAACCAACGTGCTAAATTCATCAAGGATGGCGGCAAAGTTACTAATTAATTAAAAGGTTTTTTATCATGGCAAACGTATTAACAGACTTAGCGGGCGATATTTATAAAGCGGTAGATGTAGTCGGTCGCGAATTAACCGGCACAATCGCAGGTTCAACAATTAACTCGAATGGTTCAGAGCGTGTTGCGGTAGGCGATACTGTGCGTTCTAGCTTTACTCGTCCGGCTCAAGAGGTCGATGTTGCACCAAGTATGACTATCCCCGAAGGAACGGATCAGACAGTTGACAATAAAACTGCAACAATTACCAAGTCAAAAGCGGTTCAGATTCCGTGGACAGGCGAGGATATTCGTTCAGTAAATAACGGCATGGGTTACGAAACTATTTACGGTGACCAACTTGCACAAGCGATGCGCCGCCTTGCAAATTTAGTTGAGATTGACGCTAACTATGAGTTGGCAAGGAACGCTTCACGCGCTGTCGGTACTGCCGGTACTACACCGTTTGGCGCCAACCAGAACGTAATCAATGAAGCGCGTCAGATCCTAGTAGATAACGGGGCGCCTAACGATGGTCGTATGTCACTCGTTATGAATACTACTGCGGGTACTGCATTTAGAAATCTATCTAACTTGTATAAGGTCAATGAAGCGGGTAGCGATTCGTTACTGCGTCAGGGTATCTTGCAAGATATATCAGGCATCTTAATGCGTGAAACCGGTCAACCTTATCAGCATGTTGCGGGTACAGGAAGTGGTTACCTAGTGAATGGTGCGCTTGCAATTGACGCGACATCAATTGTTAGTGATACCGGTAGTGGCACAATCTTAGCGGGTGATGTAGTTACATTCGCGGGTGATGCACGTAAGTATGTTGTAGGTACTGCATTATCAGGTGGTACATTTATTTTAAATGAGACCGGTCTGCGTACAGGTATTGCAAATAACGCGAGTATTTCACTTGGTGCCGGTTATTCAAGTAACGTTCTATTCCATCAAGCCGCACATGAGATTATTATGCGCCCACCTGCTGTTCCTAACGGTTCAGATGCGGCAATTGATAGTATGACAGTACAAGACCCATTCAGTGGCTTAGTGTTCGATGTGCGTGTTTATGTAGGTTATCGTAAGACGATGGTAGAAGTAGCACTAGCATGGGGTGTTAAGGCTTGGATGCCTAAGTACATCGCTCAAGTATTAGGTTAATTTTCCCAACCTAATTTTTAGGGGCTAATAATTCGGCGGCGTATAGCTTGCTAGAGGTTAGCCCTTTTTTTTAAGCGGATTTAAGAGACGCATAATGCATTTAGGCACTACGCAAGATATCAAGGTTCAGAGGGGTTACGTAGACGCATTCTCAGATGATGAAACCTTGATCGATGCCGTTAATAGTTTAAGTAGCTCATTCGCTTTACTTAACAACAATAGAATGCAGTCAGGTGGGCCTGACGAAAATGCAATCAGCAACATACAAAATACTATAATGGGTGGGGCAATAGAGCTCACTTCATTAGACAAAATAACTCATCGTAGAATAGTTGGTACAGCTCGACATGAGTATGAAATTTGGGAGTACAAAGGAAGATTAGGCGGCCCTAATGAATTTATAGTAAGAGACCGATTTGTAGCTGAAATTAATTTTAACAATGAAATAATTGATACCAGTATTTCAGGAATTCAGAACATAAATAATTGCGTATGTTTTGTAACAGGGATTACTTCAACTTTAAATGGCAATCAATCTTTTGCGTTAACAGCTATCGCTAAAATGACCGATGCAGGTAATTGTAGGGTCACAAGTAAAACAATTAGCGGTGGAACAACAAGAGTTTATGTATCTATTGTTGAATTTACAGGATCAGCTTGGGCAGTTAGTTTTGGTGAAATAACATCAGGTTTTGATAGTGGATTAATTGATCTATATAACGAGCCTACTATGACAGGCGGTCTATCAAGTGTAAGTTGGGATAATTCATTCATATATGGATTGTGTTCAGCAGGTAATACTATTGATGTAGCGATTGCCGATCACTGGCCTACTCTTTTACCGAATGATCAGTCCACCGTAAAATTTACTTATGTACCTGAACACGATGGCGATCACGATTATTTTGTTTATGTAGTTCAAAATAACAACATGAACGTGTCGAGATTTACTGATAGACAAAGTCATACTGGATCAGTAAGTGTTGATATAGCATCGGCTAATTTAACAATACTAGAATCATCAGCGTGTTTTGTAAGCCGCATTACAACAGGAGGAGGAACAGCATATGGTAGGGGGTGGGTAAACGCAGGCCTTATAACATTAGATGTGCTTTACATATACTGCCATCGGTTCGGTAATTCAATAACTACCGAGCTTCAAATTGTAGATATGGCTAATTTATTCACTGAACTATTTGTAACCTCTGATGGCTCATTTAGTTTACCAGTCATAACAAGTTTGGGTAATTCATCGGTAACATTACCCCAACCATTAACAACAGCTTCATTTAGTATTTCACCTTTAAATATTAGCTCAATTAATACAGTAACATTTCCTCAACCTAGTACAGTTGGCAATGTGATTTTACCAAGTTTACTCACTGAGTCATTAGCATCGGTTTCATTACCTCAAATTTTTTCCGCAGGCTTATTTACTCTACCGGCATTTTTATTAGATGGCGATTTATTAGCCTTATTACCACAGCCTTTAATTGGTGGTAATATATTTTTACCTAATGTATCAGTCAATGCTCTGTCAAACGTAACATTGCCGCAACCAGATATTGAAGGGTTGTTTGAATTAAAATTCAATCTATTTGGGCAGGTTTTTTCGACTGGGCTTCAGATATCCATTGAGGATAAATCAAACGAGTTACAAAGTTTTTTATCGGAAAATATTGCTCAGGTAAAACAGTCTAGCAATGTTACTCAGCTTAACCTTTCAACAAATTTAATATACAAATAGGAAAAAATTATGGCTACATTAAACGCGGCGGTAACTTTGCAAATAGCTCAAAATTTTAGGTCACAATATGCGAACTCAATAGTATCTATAATGGAAGGCGCTACTGTTTTAGTTAATCATACAGTAACATCATGGACTGCTACGAATACTGGTAATAATGGTACAGCAACCGCAGTAATAGAAAATTCTGGAGCGAGTACAATACTCCTTACAGGAACACCGGACACAGCTAAAATATCAAGCGGTGATGAAATCATTACTGTTAGTGTAGGTTTAAGCGGGTCGGGAGCAGACCTTATTCTTTCAAGTTTATTTTTTATTGTAGGGGAGGTTTCAACTATAAATAGCTTAATTGTAACCATACCCGCAACCCAAGCTTAATAATGTCAACGTTCCAGAGACCGCTAAAAGTCGGTAAAATTGATAACTTTACGTTCACATTATCTAGCGGGTACTTGAACGGCGAAACAATTGAAAGCGTGTCGGTAACCAGTGAAAGCTCAAACTTACAAATAGGTGCTATTGTTTTTAATGAAGCAGTTATATCGTTTTTTTGTACCGGAGTTTCAGAGGGTAGCGCGCAAGTACATTTTGACTGGACAACGGCAACAAGGTCGGGATGTGAAGCTCACGTTATAGTAATTTTGCCATGTTAGGAGAATTATAATGGCTTTAATAGTTGAAAATGGAACAATAGTTTCAGGCGCAAATACGTATGTAAGCGATGCTGAATATGTAACCTATGCGGCAGAAAGAGGTTATACCATTGGGGCTTTTGGTGGCGCGAGAGAAATTGAATTAATTAAAGCTATGGATTTTTTGGAGTCATACCGTGACCGATTTAAGGGTAGCAAGGTTACCAAATCGCAACCGTTACAGTGGCCAAGAGTAAGTGTATTCATAGATACGTTTCAAGAAAATAGTAATGAGTTACCGGAAGAACTAAAAAAAGCTCAGATGGAATTAGCCTATCAATCAATAACTCTTAACTTAGCGCCTAGTGGAGCATTCCAGAACGTGCAGAGTCAAGGTTTAGGAGCATTGTCAGTTAGTTATTACAATGGCGGCAGTTATCAGTCGGTACAGTTAAAAAGCGTCGATTTATATTTACGTGTGCTACTTAAAAACATGAACCGAAATGTAGCATTACGCGCATGAGTGTAACGAGAAAGTTATTTAAAGACCTAGCTAAAAGTTTTGTTCAAAGTACATTCTCAGACTTTACGCATGAGTTTACCATTCAATCGCTAACGCGTTCTAGCGATGGTCAAGGGGGGTTAACTACGGTATGGACAGATATTGCCACTGTGCGCGGTTTTGTTGAGATTAAATCAGGTGGTGAAGTAATAGAGTCGACCGAGAAGGCTACCAGAATTAATGAGAACGAAATATTTACGTTTCAGTTTGAATATATTGAGGGCATCAACCTTACACAGCGTATTAATTACAATGGTGAGCTCTATAATATTAAGATGGTAAAGTCACTGCAGAACGTAGATGTTTTTTTAATTGTTGACGCAGAAAGAGGTAATGCCCAATGAAGGTTGTAGTTACTGGTTTTGTCGATGTGCTTAAAGAGATTAACCGAGTAACTAAAGCTTACAATAAAGGGGTTGATGATGCGGTGGTCGCTACTGCTGTAAATATTCAAAGAGATGCTATACTTGGCATCAACAAGCAGAACAGGGGTGACAAGAAAACATCCAAAGGACATTACCCTAGCCCCGAAGGTGGTTACCCTAACACCGATACCGGTAGGCTAGTAGGGTCGATACAAGTAGATCATGTAAAGGGCAGTCAAGAGGCGATAGTTTATAGTGATTTAGATTATGCCGCATACCTTGAATTTGTAATGAATAGGCCTTGGTTATCTACAGCTTCAATGGATAAAGACAAAGTTTTAAAAGAGAACATTTTGACATTTACCAAGAAGGCTATAAAGTGAACGAAATAACTGTATCTTTATTTAGTAGGCTAAACGCGATCATAACGGACGTTCCAGTTTATGACCATGTGCCACAAAATGGCGAAACATATCCTTACATCCAAGTGGTGCCTGATTTAATCACTCAGGACGATACAGATGGCGAGAGACAATTTATAGCAACAGTTAGGATCATGATTTTTTCACGCTATCGGGGCATGAAGGAAGTTAATGATTTAATAGATAGAGTTTATAACGCATTACACCTGTGGTCGATGCCAGATACAGCAAATTATTCAGTGGGTAGTTTGATTGAAGAAACAAGGCAAACTAATGTTAGTCCGGACGGTTTAACAAGATACAGCGTTCAAGACTATCAAATGTGGGTCGAAAAAATTTAATTATTTATTGAGGAAATTATCATGGCGGCAGGACAAGGTTTATTAGGCAGAGACGTAACAATGACCGTAGGCGGTCAAACTTTAGTGGGTGTAATAACCAAAGATTATTCACTTGCTAATACAGCTATTGATGTTACAGATGACCAGTCATCCGGTAACCGTGAGCTTTTAGCAACAGGTGGATTAAAAACGTTTGACGTTTCTATTTCAGGGCCTGTTAAAAATTACGCATTACTCGCGACAATTCTTGCGACTACTCAGATGGTAGCGGTAGTAGTAAATCTTGGCGATGGTGCTTCAACGGAGTCACGAATCACAGTAGATTGCTTACTAACTGAATATGGTTTCAGTGGTGATGCTAACGAGCGTGTTGAGTATACGGCTTCATTACAATCATCTGGCGCAATTGTATTTGTTGCCGGAACTTAAACTATAGGTAGATGCTTTTATGGGTAGGGTAAGAACAACGCTTGAAATTAATTACGGTGACCAAAAAAGGGATTTAATGATCACTTTTAATTTAATCGATAAAGTTAGCTCAATCGTTCCTTGGGAACAGTTAGCGGTCGAATTTGAGAAAGACAATCCAGTGCCTAATTTTAGTATGATGGCTAAGTTCGTTTTTCACAATTTAAAAGCCGCCGGTTTCAAAGTTACCGAGGATGACTTAATGGACATTTACGACGAGATAATGTCAAGCGATGAGCGTGAGTCTTACATTCAATTGGTAGGTAAACTACTAACGGCATACATGCCACAAGGTAGTAAAAAAAAGTCAATTACCCCACCAAAGAAACCGATCAAAAAAGCATCTTAACTGATGGCTTAGTCGAATCATTTTATGAAGCGCTAGTCATCAACCTAAAGGCAGTTTCACCGGCAGACTTTTGGAATTTAACACCAAATGAAGCCGGTTTAATTGTCGAATCGCACATTGAGTCGCAAGAAAAGTCGCAATCAAAACATTCCACCGGTAAGTTAACCGATGAACAGTGGAGTAGGTTGGAGACTAAACAAGCCCAACTCAGAGCACAAGGTTATGATGTAATATGAGCGCACCAACTGTAAAAACCAAAGTCACGGCAGATACCGTAGATTTTGACAAGTCAATGAAGGACGTAGTCGAGTTACTCAAAAGTGCGGGTGGCCAGATGAAGTCTTTTGCTAGTAATGCCTCGTCATCGGTCGGTGGCGGTATGAAACAATTTAAAGAATCAGTTAGCGGAATGGTCGATTCATTAAAACCACTTGGAGAACAGTTATTAAGTGTTAGCAAGAAAGTAGCTAAGTGGGGTTCGGCTAGTGTGTTGGCGGCTAAGGTAACCGGTGCCGCAATTATCGTTACATCGCTATCATCAATCAAAGAATTAAAAAACCTATCAACAATGGCAGACGTATCGACCGCATCATTACAACGTGGAGGTTTTGCCGCCGCGTCAGTTGGTGTCGATATGGAAACCTACGCGCAAGCTTTAAAAGACGTTAACGACAGATTGGGTGACTTTGCCGCTACAAAGGCGGGGCCTATGGTTGACTTTTTTGAACAAATCGGTGCTAAAGTCGGCGTTACTTCTGCCGCGTTTGAAGGTCTCAACTCAGAACAATCGCTAGGTCTATACGTCAAGACACTAGAAGATGCTAACGTTACTCAGCAAGAAATGACATTTTACATGGAAGCCCTCGCGGGTGACGCGACCAAGCTAATTCCACTGTTTTCCAATAACGCTAAACAAATGAACAAAATGAAGAATGAAGCTAAAGCGCTTGGGATAGGTCTCAGTGAGATTGATGTTAAACAAGCTATGAATGCTCAGACTCAGTTAGCGACTATTGGTGCGATCATAAAGAATGAACTAATGACCGCAGTCGTAGAAATCGCGCCTTTCATAACAGCGTTAGGCAAACACATGATAACGTTATTTAAGTCGGTAAAAAGTGAAACCGGTGGTCTAGCAGGAGTAATGCAAAGATTCGCGTTTGGTGTCGCTGATTATATCGACACGATTGGCACTGTATTCGCTTATGTTGGTAAGGGTTTTGACATTCTTAGCGGAGTATTTAATGTATTAGTTGGGAACATTAAAATAGGCGTTGGCGCAATTATGGCATACGCAGGTGCTATCGTTCAGGGAACAATTGGCCCATTGTTAAGTGGGATACAATTTGTTACTAATGCTTTCAATAACGGTTTTGGTAAGGGGATGACCGACACGCTAAAAATGCTCAACCTTTCAATACAAGATTTTTTACTATACCCGATTGAAAAATTGTTTGAGCTACTAGCAAAGTTACCGGATGATTTTGGCGGTGAGTTATTTAAAGCGTCATTAGCAGATATTGAGTCTATGCGTAAACAGACTCAGGATTTAAAATCTGATTTAACCGATGAAGTCATGGCGCCTAATGTTGATATTGATACACCTATGGGTCAATTCAATGCCTTATTTAATGACATAAAAACAGGCGCAGACGATATAGGTAACAATTTATTAAACGCGGGTGGCGAATTAATTGTCGATGGATTTAACCAAGGCGCGGCAGGTGGTAGGTCAATAATTGATGGTCTAACATCAACTGTAAATAGCGACTCAATCAAAGAGGCGTTAAGCGGTGCTATGGCGGCAGTTCAAGATGAGATGATCAACAATCCAAATGCCGAAGGTACTAAAGAAGATGTGCCAGTAACACCGGTAAGTAGTGATGCGCCAAAAAAACCTATGGCTACATACGCGAGTGAACTTGAGGCATTCTATACGCACACCGCAGATTTACTTGAAGCCGAAGCATTTAGATTCGCTAGTGAGAACGAATTATTGAGCAGTCAATATGATACTCAAATACAAATGTTGCAGGATAAACTAGCGACCGAAGGTAAGTTGAACGAGACCGAAGAAGCTAAGTTAAAAGCTTTAAAAGAGAGTTCAGCGAAAGTTCACAAAGACATGGCTAAAGAGGCGATGGTCTCAGGTATTCAAATGCTCTTACAAGGGTCAAGTAAAGCCAGTAAGATAATGAAAAAATATGCAATCGCTCAAGCTATCATTAAAGGTAAGGACGCGGCAGTCAGCGCGTGGTCAGCGGGTATGTCAACAGGTGGCCCATTCGCTCCAGTTATCGCGGCGGCATATACTGCGGCATCAATCGCTAGAACAGCCGGTATGATCAATGCCATTAAAGGTGGTGGATCTAGTAGTGGTGGTGGTGGTGGTGCCGCTACAGCGGCAGTGAGCGCAGGACAGAACCAAAGTAGCGGCGGTGGTGGTGGTCAATCAGCACAAAGTTCACCGAGTCGAATTTTTAACGTAGAATTTGCGGGTCAGTCGACCACAAGCACCCAACAAACTAGAAACCTACTTGAGCTAATTAATGAGCAAGCCGGTGACAATGTAACGATTAACATGAGAGGCTAAAATGACTATTAATAAAGTGCCAAGTAATAAACCTAGTGCGCCAACCGGTTTAACGGAAGAAACATCTAGTACACCGATTGCTCCATTAAACTTAACTGAGCAGGCAAAGGTTGATCCATTAGCGCCGGTAAATTTAACTGAGCTATCAAAAAGAGACCCATTAGCGCCGGTTAACTTAACTGAAAAGCCGAAGGTTGACCCAGTCGCGCCTGTTAACTTGCCTGAAATACCAAAAAGAGATCCACTAGCTCCTAGTAACCTTACAGAGCTTTCAGGTTCAAGCCCTAGTAATCCATCGAACTTAACTGAAAAACCTGTTAGCAAGCCATTAGCGCCTGTTAACTTAGCTGAATTGGTAGATGCAGGAATTAATCGCACGTTGACGCCACTATTTAACTTTGATGCGAGTTTAGGTTTACCCGACTCAGTGACTTATAGTAGAAGTTCAAGCGCTAGTTATATTGAAAGTTACAAAGATCCACTAGGCAGGTCAGCAACAAGATTAACTAATGACTTTGCGGGTAGTGTTGAGAATTTATCTACTTATAGTGAAAATTTAACCAATGCGGCTTGGAATGCTACAAACGCATCAACGGTTTCATCAAGTGAATTTACGCCTGACAATAATAGAAATTCTGTAAAGTTGGTAGCAAATGTAGGCAATGCGCTTCACTCGCTTTTTAACGGTTCGGTGGCGATGGTGTCGGGTAATGCTTATACATTTTCAGTCATTGCAAAAGCGTCAGGGTTACAGTATTTACAGTTAAGTTACAGCTCAGCGGCTCATCCAACAAACCAACATGCTAATTTTGATTTAATTAACGGTGTAATAACAGCAAATGTTAGCGGTGTAGCTTCAATGAAATACCTTAGCAATGGGTGGTATGAATGCTCATTCACAGAGGTATCGAATAACACTAATTCAAGTAACTGCCTTGTCATTTTAGTCGATACTCCCACAGCAACAAGAGGAGCATCTTTTGTTGGTAATGGGATTGATGGAATATTAATTTATAAAGCGCAGACCACTCAAAGCTCATACCTACTACCCTATGTTCAAACTTTTGATGTGGCAGTTACAAAAGCATTCACAGCAAACCCGCGATACGAAGAAAAGGGGTTATTAGTAGAAGGTATTAGCACTAATTTAAGCATTAGAAGTCAAGATATCAGCAACTCTTCTTGG
>TARA_R110000796_G_scaffold3035_6_pt1 | contig 27170 bp, 32 predicted proteins | sample TARA_R110000796 | Tara Oceans TARA_R110000796 (sample SAMEA4397815) | marine metagenome | biome: Polar Biome; feature: [SRF] surface water layer (ENVO:00010504); material: water (ENVO:00002006), including particulate matter (ENVO:01000060) such as... | depth 5 m
TTATCTTTTAGAAGTGTTGCCATCGTACTAAAGATCTGAATGTCCAGTAGGTCTTCAATCACACTACGTCTATCTGAAGTTGATAGCTGCATGAACGGAACAAAGTTTCTTGATCCAAGGACAACGATCTGAGTGAATGACTTGTAGTTCATCTTGAGTATGTTCTGCTCAAGGATCTTCTGATAGTCTTTAGTATGAGAGTCTTGGTTCAACATCTGACCGTTCTGATGCACCTCAAAGTATCTGGGTGCGTGACCTCTACATACCTTGTATGTGTTAGAACCAACTCGGAACTCAACTTCCACCGCCAAATGTTTCTTATTGATACTATTGACCAGCTGAGGATTGTTCACCTTGCGGAAGGGCTTCATATACAATGCATACGACAATGCGTCGAGGAACGTTGACTTACCTGCTCCATTGTCCCCAACGATCAAAGTGTCTTGTGCTTTGTTTAGTTCTATCTCTGTCCACGTATTTCCGTAGGACAGGAAGTTCTTGAATCTAATCTTTTCAAATATAATCATAAATTATTTAGTTTGGTATTTTAGTATTTCATTTAATAGCGGCGAGTTAGCCATTGAAGCGAAATGATTGGTATCCTTCGGAAAGCATTTACCGCTATACCCAAACTTGCCGTCTGGTCCTGGAACGTCCCAATGAGACTTGCCTACTCGTGTGTCCATTTGAATCAGCTCTTTAACAAGATCATATGACATTCCATGAGCTTTACACATAATCCATAGGTTGTTGGCGTACGCAACTTTCATTGCTAAAAACGTATTAATGGACATCTTCATCATCATTGCTGACTTAGGATCCGTCACTACAGGGGCCATCATGTGTCGATTGAATTCCCTAACTAGCTCGTTCACTTTATCTTCACGATTGGTTCCAATGACGCAAGGGGTTAGCTTACTGTTGATATCATCGGCCCAGTGGTTCTCCCTTATAAACTCAGGCATTACAGAAGCGTCGGGGAACTCTTCTACCTGGTCCGGACCAATGGTTGATCTAATAATGCAATGTGCCGCGTCCGGCACATCACGTATTGCTTGGCTAACGTAGGATAGGTCAAGTCGACCCTCCCCGTCATCATTACTGGGTACGCAGATGAAGGCTAGATCTATATCAGCCCAATTAGCTATGTACATCTCCTTGACTGGATCTTGTATACTAACCTCTATGCCAGCTTTCTCCAACATCAACTCTGTTGCTTGTCCGACAGGGCCATAGCCCATCACTGCTACTCTCATAATAATTACCTTGTTGTTAAAAATTGAAGCGAAGTTCAGTTTCTAAACTATGCTTCAGTAAATCTCCACCGTACTTAAATGACTCTAAATTACTACGTACCGATAGGTTGTCTGTGATCTGACGAGCATATCCAATCTTAGTTCCCCAGCCTTTGACGCGCATTACACCATATGGTGTTGCCTGTCGGAAGGTCTCGGGCCCGGCTTCTACATAAAAGTTCTCCGTGAACTGATACCCAGCTCGGAGAGATTGTGTTTCTTTTCTCTTTGACCATGCATCTTGCTTTGCAAACATTAACGGCCCAACAAACCTAACATCATTCTTTACCGTGATGTATGGGTTTGCCATTGCGATGTTGCCTAATAATAGTAATGCACATACTAATGTTGTTATAACAGTCTTCATCTTTCTTCCTTTGGTTCTATTATCGCGGCGCCAGCAGCACACTATGTGACGCTTAACGCCTCTTCATACAGTCCTTTGAGGAGCTGCTGGAGATCGTTCTTGTCTTGCTTTATTTCCAACCCTTCGACATATGAGTCTAAGATTGTCAACGTGTCTTCAGCTTCATCAATGATGTCGCTGTCGTCTTCCAAGTCGAGATGTAGATGATCGGTAACTACTTGTATCGTCATTGGATCTGCTGCCTCCAGCTTCTCCATGTAGACGTCAAACAAAAGAGTGTTATCTTTGTTCTTAATAATTACTTTGATTGAACATCCTTTGTACTGATCGAAGTCTTTAACAACTTCCATTAGACCAGCCATGTCCATATCCGTATCATCATACCATATCTTATGGAATAACTTATGTGGATTCTCAATGAAATCTAATTCTCTTGTCTGAGTATCAAAGATATGGAATCCTTTTTGATCGTTGTAATCACTCCACGTAATCTCATAAGCTGTACCGAGGTAATTGATATTACCATTTCGAGACTTATGATGGTAGTGGCCTGAGCACACCAAGTCAAACTTCTTGAGCCATGAGTCATTGATACCATGATCAATAATTCCGCCCTTGTACATTTCGTATCCAGCAAGTTCTAAATGTCCGAATACGACTTGAGCAGACGTCTTGTCTGCCATTACAAATGTCTTCTCTTCGTTCTGTTCACAGATCCAAGGGATCAACATTATCTCACACCCGCCCACCTCAATCACTTCAGGTTCAACGTATGTGGTTATATTATCATACTCCTCGAGCAATAAGTCAACAGAGTTAACCTCTAAAGTATTTTTGTAATATGAATCGTGGTTGCCAACAATGACATGCATCTTGAGGTTACGCTTCTGGCATTCCTCAAAGAACATTGTTTTAGCTCTCTTCAATGAAGAGAATGATATGTACTTGCGTCTGTCAAACGTATCACCTAGATCGATGATAGTATCAATGCCATTAGCATCAATATAAGGAAAGAAGATCTCGCTATAGAACTTCTCGAAATAGTCGTGTACCCGCATACTATCATTACGTGCACCAAAGTGCTGATCTGTCACTAATGCTACTTTCAAAGGCTAACCCTCTTCAGTTTGTTCTTCGTCGTCTACAAAGTTCTCCAGTCCCTTCTTTTTAATACGGGCTGCTTTCTTCTCGGCTTCTTTAGCCTCAAACGACGCTACGAAATCATTCATATAGTCAGTGTTAAGATTGACGTAAGCTGAATGCTCACCGGCGTCTTGATTGACACCACTTGTTGCCATCTCATCATATATCACAGAGTTCTCTAACTGCTTGTGCTTGATGTATAGCTGCTTCTTCTCTCTCTGAATCCTACGCAAGAAAGCGTAGTATATTATCTGAGTGAAATATGCAAAAGGATTACTTGACTTCTCAGGATTGAAGTTCCCCAGATAATTTACACAATTCTCAATACCATCGCTAATCATTTCATCTCTATATGTATAGTTAATGAAGTTAGGTTTAGTTGATAGACGTGTAGAGATTTTAAGTAAACACTCACCGATGTATTCTGAAATCCTTGGCTTTGGATCATCAGCTTCTTCAGCTGTTCTCACCTTCTCCAAGTAGTCACACATCTCTGCGTACAGTTTCTTATTGTCTACGTAATGTTCTGGTTTAGCTTTTATTCTTGCCATTTAATGTATAGTCGTATTCGCATCTATCTGCAAGTCTTCGAAGTCTGCTTGTTGCATCATCTCTTCGAACTTAGCTTCCAGTTTAGAATAGTACTCCTCCTGTTTATTAGCGTCACCACTTATTACTTCGTTTCTTGTAGTAACAAAATGTAAGTAGTGTTGTAAGGCATTATCCTCTATTTTAGGTGATAAGGCAACGATTCTATCAGTTTTTATTTTAAAGTTATCAGTATCTGCAAATATCATATAATGTGATACTGCTAGCTGAGGACTGCCGTCCCTCATTACCGTGCGGTGTACTTGTACAGGATTAGTTAAAACTAGATGCGTTTCATCATGGGTGATGAACTCCGAGATTATTTCTTCACCCGTGATCAATTTAAAGATCCCGTATTTGTGTTCTTTCATAGTCATGTACTATTTATCTATTTGATTTTGATTCGATACATCTTGTACTCAAACTTCTCGTCGTTGTACATCTTCAACCTTTCGGCAAAGTGATTCAATGTATAGTTCGGTTTTGACTTCCACGATAGATTGTCTGCAAGATCAAACAACGTTGCCGTCGTCTTAGTCTCCGATCTTCTCAGACCTCTACCAATACTTTGCATAACTCTTATACGTGACTTAGACGGACTACAGAATACAATATTATTAAGTTGCTTGATGTTAATGCCTGTACTGAATGTTCCGTAACTTGCTACGATGATTGCATCGTTTTGCGTTTCGACAATATGTCTTATCTCTTCTCTTTCGCTTCCTTTCACCTCCCCTGACACGAAATAGATGTTGCGCTTGTCGACGCTCTTATCAATTGCATTCTTAATGTCTCTGTACAATGGCTTACCATGCTTATCAACAAAGTTGTATAGCAGCAATGTATTACCCTTGAGTGACAATGCAAGGTTTCTTATGAATTTGTTTCTGGCTTCGTTCAACACTAAGAACTCTACCTCTTCCTGATACTTATCTTTAGCGTGTTGTTTTTTTACTTCGTCCGGATATTGCAGGGCGATGCATTTTACTTTGAAGTCTGCTAATGTACCTGCCTCGATTAGAGCTGCGGTAGTTGTTACTTTCTCTACACCTCCAAACAATCCTTCCAGGACTAGCTTGTGTGTAACTGCATCATCTAATGTACCTGTGAACCCAAACCTATATTTGGTTGTGTCCATCTTAGTCATAATAGATGTTAGTGACTTAGCCTTGAACTGATGAGCCTCATCGCCTATGATAACATCGAACTGTTGGAACCACTTCTTTGGCATCTTATAGATTGACTGCCATGTTGATATCACAATGTCCTCTTCAGACTCTTTATCAACGCCAGCTGTAATGAGATGACACTCGCCTTCGTATCCATAGTCCTTAAAGTCTCCGTTCATCTGCTGCACTAACGATACAGTGGGAACAATTAGCAATGTCTTCTTCTTGAAGTACTGTGTTAGTAGATAGATGATTAATGACTTGCCCGATGCAGTCGGCGATAGCAGTACTGCTCGTCTGTTCTTCACAGCATGAGCAAATGCAGCCACCTGATAGTCTCTTGGTGTTAGCTTGAGACCTAGTGAGTCAATAAACTCTTGCGCTTCATGTAATGAGAACTCGTCTGCATCGAAGTCTGGTGCAATGACTAGGTTGTAATCTCTTTCTTTACAAAACCTCTGTACGTGTGGCAATAAGCCAGCGTATATTCTTTTAGTCATTGGGTTGAACAATCGTATCTTACCATCCCATACTTTGTTACGGACGGCAGGCATGAACTGCATGCCAGGTACAGTGAAAGTAAAGTAGTCTTGAAGCTCCCAGCATGATCCACCATCACAGTCGATCTGCATGTACACCTCATTGACCTTACTTACAGTAAGCGTTTCCAAATTCTGAATCCTTCCTTGCAATTGCTAAAATATACTGAGAGTCATCTCGAATTTTTGAGCTCTTCTCTACGTGAGAAATGTATCCCAATCCATGAACTATCATTCGGATTGCCCATAGATACTCTTCACTCAGTATATCTTCAATAACATATACGTGTTTAAATTTATTGCGCCAGATCATAAAAGACCCTATCTGAGCGCCTACGTTATGATCCCCATCGTCGATAATAACATCGAACTGGAAGTTGGGATCTGTGTCGTCTATTCCCAGTTGTTTGAGGGAGGTTCGGTAGTGCAGACGTTCGTCGCTTCTTTTGTCAAACAACAATCTTGCTTTGCTACTGTTCAGGTGCTCAGAATCGGAATGGAACATTGGATCTTTCGCAATGTCTAATCCATACACCATGGCCTCAGGAAACAAGTTGAGCCAGCACTCGTGAGAGTGCCCCATCTTTATTCCAAACTCCATTATATGTTTCGGATGATAGAAGGTGAATATTTTATGGTACATGCTTTGGTAGCCATGTTGATACTTATCCGACCCGCTCGCCTTTATTTGAAAAGTAATGGTGGATGATTCTACTTGAGCAACACGCTCGAGCTGTGCATCTAATGCTTGTGAGTTAGATAGATCCATTTTCATCCATTGGAAATATTTCTGAAAGCACCTCAGCACATGCTTTGGCTAATTCTATATGTTCTAGTTGAGTGCCGTTATCCGATCTTAGTTGAATATAATGAATCCAAGATCGAAGTGTTCCATTGACATATAATCGAGACATGGTGTTGCCTTCAGGCAATACACAACGTGCTTGCTCCTTTGCAATACCATTGTCGACAGCAAAGTTATACGCCTCTAGGGCTGTGTCTATTACCTTCTGTTGCAAGTCTGCCCATGCATGTTGTAATAAGCCATCGTCAGTCTTAATGCTGTTCTGTCTATTCTTAGGATCCTGTAATCTAGCCTCTCTAATTTCAAATGACAAGTCCTTAGTTGGATCTGCATATCGTTGACTGTATTCTTGAAAACTAAAACTACGATGACGTAACAGCTGTCGTCCTATGTCTCGAGTAGTCTCTATCTCTAAGCATACAGACACCATCTCCAACGGAGACCAGTGCTTGTTTTTGATTAAATAGTTGACTAGCTTCTGATTGGTCTTTGTGTTGTTTTGATTGTCAGGATTACTCACCCTAGCACAGTATGCTACTAGATCTAATAGATCAGAGTCATTCGGCATCATGCCGGTTATGGTTGGTACTTGACTGTAACTTGCTACATTAACTTTCATTAAATTCCTACTTTAAATTTTTCCCAGTTTATGGCTGCGGAAATGTTGAAGCCTCTACCATTTAAAGACTTGATTATTGCTTCAAGGAAGTCTACCTTCTCTCTCTGATACGACAATCCTAGATTGCTATCAATGTGAGTGCGGTTAGCTTCAATGTGCATTGGAATGTCTTGCTTGAGTATAATATGATCATTCTGATCCCATCCATATGACTTGAGAGTGTCATGATCAATACTTCCTTGATAGTACGTCCACAGATCGAGGTGCAGGATTTTAGCCTTGCCTTCTAGCTGCTTTAGTTTAAGACGTTCTGTAGAGAACATCTTGAAGTATTTGGAGTGTAACTGAGGAATTTTAGTGGCCTCGTTACCTAGTTCGGTACGATCGACCTCGCTATCTTTATCCCAGTGTTGTTGAATTTCTTCGAGTGTCATTTTTCTTCTCATAATAAAGTCGGACCGTAGCTTTACGGACTACAGCTATGCCAAATAAGCACGCGGTACAGGCTATTGTAGTCTGTAATGCATTAAAAGACAACGAGAAGCATACTGATATCACTACAAAATTTAGGGGCGCCATGATGGCCGTCCCTATAAGTGTATCAACTATCGCTTCCCGATATGCTTGGATCTTGTTTTGTTTCATAATCAATGGGGTACCAATTTGTAACTGTTTCAACTCGGAATGATCTCCAAGCCTCTTTATCTAATGACCACACAGCAATGTGTGCACATCCTGGATCAATTTTTTCGACTGTAGACTTAATGCCAGCAGCTTCTAATAAGGTAGGGTTTAAGGTACAGGGCATCACACGAACTTCACCAGTATTGATCTTGGTGAACTCAACTGTAACTGCCCCTTGTTTTGCTTTCGCAACAAAGGCATTCACATCCATAATTATAATTTCTCTAGTTCAAATTTTGTGTATTTAAAGACAGCTGTTACTTCAACATAATCAACATCAGACATCGTGGTAACAAATGGTACCTCTGACAAAGATGATGGATACATATCAGAAAACTTCACTATTATATTGGGGTTCATTGCACTGTTCATTAGTGTCAATGTACCATCACTATACACTCTTTCGTCCGACATGGCAACACCTTCATTGACCCACGCAGTAGATTGTTCAAAATTATCTACTCTAGCAATGGATCTCATCCAGTTATACATCTCGAGGTAGTTAGTTAGATCCTCATCCACCCTGAATGTAACAACCAGATCACTGAATGTCATCTGATCACCAGGCATTCTGATCTTGGTGAAGGGGGTAGGAACATCAATCTCACCCATCATGACGTTGGGTAAGGCTACCTGCTGTATAAAGAAATTAACAGAAGGTAGTCTCTTGATCTCGAACTTACCACCTAAGGGTGATAAGAAGTTTTGATTGGTAGGTTGGCTCATGAAGGTATTTATATAACCTTAATGAAGCGGATTAACAACACCGCCCAATACAATCTTATCTAAGTCCCAATTGCCATCCATTACAGATAGGCCAGTCCTAGACTCGATAGAATCACACATCATTGCCCAACTATTGGACTGATGCTCAGACTTATCCATCGCAAGCTGCATCTCTTTACCATTCAAAGCGACTGCTTTAGGTATGCATGTAGCTATGTGATGTAAGATTATACCATTAACAAGTCCCATTCCTGTGCTTGCCAACTCTTCTGATCTCTGTGCTTTACTCATATTCTACTCCTTATTTAATATACATCTATTATACAATACTATTGGTTTAAAGTCAACAGTTATGTCCAGTTGAGAGACAGACCTCTTGATAGATCGACTTCCCAGTGCTCACCTATCTCATACTCACCGTTACGAGTCCACTCCCATAAGGACGGAGACCAATCATATCGACCTTCAATACATATCTCATTGTCGTCAGTCCTGTATTCATCCACTAGATCTCGCAACAGCCTAGCACTAATACGGCCTTCTCCTTCGTACAATTCTACTGGACCATCGTCTGTAATAGCTAGTACACGCCAGTTATTACCATGCACGTACCCTCGTTCCCATTGATTGATGCATCGGGTACGGGTATTAGTTCTTTCTCTTGCTATTGTTCTAAGTATTGACATTGCATTTCTCCTTAATATACAACTATTATACAACATAGTCGATTTGAAGTCAACACTTATTTCAGTTATTTGGGTCGAAAAAAAAGGCCCCCGAAGGAGCCTTTTTAAAGTTCTAATGAACAGATCGATTACATTAAGTTGTTAATCAATACTCTTCTGTAGTACTTGTTAGCGTTATCGTCGATCAAGCCAGTAGCTCCGTCGATTGCGCCTGTTCCTCTTGCAAATGGGTTCTCAACAACGCCGTAACGAGTCTTGAAGCCAATTTTTGGTTGGAAAGTATCTTCGCCAACTGCTCTGACCATTTGTAATGGTACGTATGGGCAGTAGAAAAGTCCAGCATCAAATGCTGAAGAACCTTTATAACCAACAGTCATATAGTGGACACCACTATTAGCTGCAAAGTAAGGATCGATAAACACTCTGATTCTTCCGTTAAGAACACCAGCAAAAGTAGAGCCAGTATCATCAACAGTCAAGTTGTTAGAGTTAAGAGCAGGAGTATAATCTAATACGCCAGCCATTTGAAGTGCAGAAGCAACGTCAGATGAGCAAAGCATAATGTTACCTTTACCACGTCTTGTTCCTTTAGCAATCTCGTTCGCTTCTCTTTCGATTTGGAACATAAGACCTTTGAACTTCTCAACCATCCAACGACCGTTTGAATCTGTATCCAGATCGAACGTGCCAGCTGTAGTTGTGTTCTCTTGTGCGCCTGTTACAGCAACCAAGTTAACTGTTCTAACGATTTCTCTGTTGATTTCCGCAAGGATCTCAGTAGAAAGAATGTTAGCAAGTTCTGTTTCAGCATCCAAACCATGGATAGCTTTAAGATCTTGAGCTAGTTCCATTGAGTATTCAGCTTTCAGAGCTCTTGATTTAGCTGTTACAGCAATTTTCTCAATAGAGAAAGCCATTTCAGCAAATGCTACGTTAGATGCAGAACCCAATGCTTCAGCCTGAGTAGTAGTCATACCACCAGCGAAGTTATAAGAGGTGCTGTTACCACTAGGTTGTCCGCCAACATTACCAGCGTCTGCTCCACCAGGTACAGTGTTAGCTGTGCCTACTACCGAAGTAGAATGTGATGTATCAGCTTCGCCGTAAAATGCTTCAGAACCAGATTGGCTAGTGTATCTTGATCTCATAGCAAAGATAAGACCAGTAGGTCCTGTCATAGGCTGAACACCAACTAGGTCATAAGCGACCAGGTTAGGCATAGCTCTTCGTACTAGAGAGATTAATACTGGATCATAGTTGTCTACTGAACCGCCAGTAGAGTTGCTAGGAGCAGTTTCTAAAAGTGATCTTGGGCTGAATGCTTGAGATTCTCTAAGAGCTGTTTCCGTGTTTTCCAAGCATACTGCTGTTACTGATTTTCTATGACTATCCGCAATAGACGGAAGGTCAGCGTGCTCAATAATCGGCTGCCACTTGTTTTGTAAGTCTTCATATAAGTTCATTTGGTTTCCCCTTAATTAAATATGAATTATTTTCTAGCAGTTCGCGATATCGCGGCTGCATAATTTGCCATTCCACCATTCAGCTTAGGTTGAGTTTCCTCGTCTAAGTCAATTGGATCTGAATCTAGTTCAGATGTAGGAGTAACGGTTTGTGTACCGAAATAAGACTCTTTAAGCATATCGAGCTTAGATGAGTATTCTTCGACACTTCCATAATCAAGTCCTTCCGATAGAGCACGGAGTTTTTCAATTTTTGTTTCTGCAAGGTTTTTAGTCGCCTCAGCAAAAATAAATCTTTGTTCTGCAATGTCAGTAGCTTCAACAGCAGCGATTTTTGCTACAGTCTCTTCTTCTAACTTGCTCTCTAATTCTTCAACTTGAGTTGTGAGATCAGCAAGTACGTCAGAGTCAGCTTCTTCAGGCAATTGGATGTTATGTGCTTCCATTAAACCTTTAAGGCCTTCCATGAATGATTCGGCAACTTCTACTTTAAGAGATGATTCGATTGCAACTGCATTCTCTTTCATCCACTCTTCAGCAACATAGTTAAGATAACCATCTACCTTAGTAGCCATTTGCTCTTGCATTTCTTCTTTCGCTTCAGCAATTTGTGTTTCAAATGCTTCAGCTAGATCATCACTGTATTCACTGACGCGTGCATTGACTGCAGCCTCAAATACTGTGACAGCTTTCTCTCTGAGGTCTTCTGCAAGATCCTCACCGAAAATTGCGTCGATGTCTTCTTTAACGCCACCCTGACCAGGTGTAGCTACTTTAGGTGCAACAGGTGCATCTTTGTCAGCTTTATCGCCTCTGCGAGCAGGTGCTTTGCCAGATGTAGTTTTAAGACCGTCGGTGCTAGATACTTCCGTACCGTTGCTTGCTTTTGCGTTACCAGGCGCGGGAGGTACAAACTTTGCATCTTTATCTGCAGGTCGTTTGTTACTCTTCGTGCTTATTGGATCAGCAATGCTTGAATTCTCACCATCGGCTTTGAACTCATCAAGTTCAACTTGTGCTTCGGCTTCATTGATATTTAGTTCATTAGCCATTCTTTACTCCTTTGAGATTGAGTCATATTACTTATTTAAAGTATTTATAATTTTAATTGTCTACAGTGTATTTAGGAAAGCTGCAAATGCGGCGATCTTGTTTTCTTGTAGTTCCCTATAGTTAATTTTGCCTGCACTTTGAATCTGTTCAATCACTTTCTGTGCTTGCCAGTTTCCAGTTGCTGCGTCGCGGATCCACTCCACGTTTTCCATAACGCCATTAACAAATGCATTAGGTGCAGAAGGGTCAGCAACAATGTCGCCTGCAGTAGCTAGAAGGAAGTCACCTTGTACTTCATTTATACCTTCTGCTGTTTGCTTCAATGTTCCCATGCCTCTGCTGGACACTCCAAGTTGCGCACCCTCGTCGATAAGGCTTTTTACAATCTTGCCGTACGGAGTGTCCATAATCTTGGCTTTCCCTACATAATTAGATCCCTCTTTCGTGAGAGACTTAATCATATGAGAAACTCTTTCTAAGTTAATCGTTGGTCCGTCAGGATGTCCTAACTCACCATACGCACGATTAGACTTAATAAATTCTTCGTTGTATCTTGCTACTTCTTTATCCAATGTGGAACCAGGATACATCCTACCATTTCGGTTTGTGATGTCGCCCTGAAGGAAAATACCTTCAATGAAGTAGTCTTTCTTACCAGTCTCTTTATTGGCCTCTGTAATCAAGTTACAGTCAAAATTTGATTCAGCTATAAGTTTCATATTAGCCCTCTACCGATACTGGTGTTACGAGTACTGTGACTGCGGATGCCCAAACTTCGTCTGATGGATCCTTGCGTAGTAGTTCGCTGGTTTGTGCTGCAAGCTGAACTGAACCTTTAACCACTGCTCCAGTAGCTACTGTGCTATTTGCCGATACTGTTTGTACCGTCACTAGTCCAGATGCTGTTGCATGGTTATTAAATACTCTCACTGACGTTGCTTTAGAAATATCAGTAGCGTGAGTATTATTTGCACCAAGTGCTGCTTGTGCCCCTTTAAGTTTAAGTACGGACATTATAAGTCTCCGCCTTCAGCATATTCGGATGCAATCTCTACTGCAAACTCAACTGCTGTTTCAAAGTCTTCTTCTAGCATTGCTTCAAAGGAGGCTAAGTTGTCTTCTGTTAGCTGGTCTTTTACAAACAGGATTGCACTTTCGTACACGTCTGCATCTTCACCAGCTTTGTGGCCACTGAGCTTACTGTGGTCCTTAGCAATCTTACCACCCTTAAACACTGCGTCTTGCTCGTCCTGTGTTTTAAAAGCAGGGTGCAGTTCATGCTGGACATTATCTCTGTGCTTATCAACAAACGCTTTTTCGCTTGGACGCGGATTAGCAAAATCATATTGCTTTCCGTTTGACACTGCGTCTGGATCAGGTATAATATCTACCTTTGTAAGTTCAACAATTTGTCTGAGTGATTTCATATGTTCCTCTAATTTAGTCTTCGTCGTTTTCGTCAGCGGGCTCATCGATCAATTCTTGATCTGCCTCATACTCGTCTGAGTCATCGGCTTCTTGAGCTTCACCCTCGTTATCATACTCTGGCTCGACATCAAAGTCTTGCTCTGGCTGATCGTCGATAAGGTCTGCATCATTGTCCGCAAGCTCTGTCCCAAAAAGATTGTTACTAATAACATCTTTGGCAGCACTTACGTGGTCTGCTATTTTATCGTTCATTTGGTCTGCAAATATATCTGCTACTGCATTAGGCTTATCATCGTTTGCTAAGCCGACCATCTTGATTACTGGTTCCATAATATCTCCATCTGTATTTATAATAGTAAAGTTCTAGTCTTGTGGTGCTTCTGGGAATCCAGCGCCTTCTTCACCGTTTTCGCCTGCTGGAGGACCGAATTTATCGATATTCTCCTGCTCAGCTTCGGTATCAAGGACCATCTCAGCGTGCATCTCTTCAATCTCACCGTCTGTTTGTCTAAGGACATTTCTCTTAACCCAGCCAACACTAAAGTATTTACCTAGGTAAGGATCCACGTCATTAACTGTTGAGAGTCTTTCTCTCATGATCTCAATTTCTTTTAACTCTGAGAAGTGATTGTCTGTTACATAATCAAACTTAATGTCTCTTCTGATTACGCCCCAGTCTTCTGCAGCAATAACACCCTTGAGTACTAGCTGCTTCTCTAAAGCTGACTCAAATATTCTTGAGAACTTTAATCTAATTCTTCCAATAAACTTTTGGAACTTAATCTCATCTCTTGATATCTCTGAAGCTCTACCAAGTGAGAAACCAGTTTCAGGTTCTAACCTTGACACAGGTACATTTAATGACCTGTATAATTTCTTCTGGAAGTATAGTACATCATCCATCTCACCGAGGTTCTGGCCTGCTGGCAATGTGGTGATCTCGGTACCTTTACCGCCTTCCCTTCTTGGCAACCAATAATCTTCCAGCATTGTCATGAACTTACGATCATCTTTGATCTCACCAGTATTGGCGTCATAGATGGTTCTGTTCTTATGCTTGGCCATCATATCTCTAAGATACTGCTCGGCCTTTAATTTTGGTAGGTTACCTACGTCGATGTAGAAGATCCTTCTTTCTGGAGCTCTACTGATTCGATAGATAACGGTTGCGTCTTCAAGAATTCGTAACTGATTGAGGGGCTTAATTGCTTTGTGTAAATGAGAGAGGACCATTTTATTGTCTTCACTCATTAGGCCGGATGTCAAATGTAAGATACTATCCTTGGCAATCTTAATGCCTTGTGATGTACCTTGAGCGGGATTGGTTGTACCGGCTCCGCTTTTAAAGCCTTTATCGTTAAAGAGAAAATACTCTTGCTTTGTTTGTGTCAATTGGATTCGGTTAGGACCCGATCCTTGATTCTTCTTTTTGACCTGTCTGACTTTTCTAATCTTTCTTGGGTCAATATATCTAAGTTCTTGGATACCAGCTTGTGGATCCTTTTCGTCTATCAGAACATGGTAATACATTCGTCCATCAATGTACCAGTGCCTGAAGATTTCATATGCTTGACGTTCAAAGTCCAATAGGTCTTTGACGTTCATAAATTCTGTATGTATTTGATCTTTGATCTTTGGAGAAACTTTAAGTCTGTCCAAGTTTATTTCACAAGTATGTGAGTCTGAATCGTAAACAATAGATTCGTTTACTACATCATCAATAGCATTCTCGCACTCGGGTTGCATTGCCATCTTACGATAACGCGTAACGAGTTCGCCTTCTGTTTTGGATGTTTGTTCAAGATCGATGTATTGGCCGTACGCGCCGCCTTCTGCAACGACTACTGCTCCATCATCTTCTTGCTTGTTAACAAAGGAGCCAAGATCTTCTTGATTCTTTCGTTTGATTTCAAAACCGAATAGTTCTGCCATTTGATTACCTCATATTGTAAAAGTATTTAGGGTCCCCTAAGAAACCCTAAATTCAAAGTTTGGTCTAGTTGCCGCCAGCGTTTCCAGTAGTTCCGCCAGTAACTTCCCACCAATCGTACTGGAAGGTTACTTGGAATTCCTGAAGCACGTCGGTGCCGTTCCAATCAACATCCATTTCTGTAATGTTAACTGGGAATAAACCATTAAATGTATATTCTCTAATCGGTGTACCAGTCTTTGAGAACTGGGTCACTTGACCTTGAGATTTATAAGACAAGTCTGAAGCGCTTCCAAAACCACGAACGTTGCCAACGTGAGAGTTAATGGTTTGCATCCACTCTTCCATTGCGTTTCTGATTAAAAAGTCTTCATCGTTGATTATAGTTACAGTCCACTCTGCGAATGTTCTGTCCCCTGCAATCTTAGTCTTTCTTCCGAAGTAGGGAACTTCAATAAATCCCAGCGTTGCCGCTGGAACTTGAGAAGCCCTTACTAGGAATGGTGTTTTTAAATCGCCGGCACTGTTCGCTGGGTTAGTGATATTACACTGGAACAGCGTAGGTCTAGCACCACCAAGAGTTAGCTGAGATCTGATTTCATTAATATTAAAAGCCATTTGATACTCCTATCTAGTATTTAGTCCTAAAACTGACCTACGATTTCGTTAAATTCGACACCTGTTCGTACTGCAACGAAGTTCAGTTGAATGAAGTTAATGGACTTAGCTGGCTTAACATAAATGTCACCAATAAATCTATTACCGTCAATCACTTCACCTGTATTATTTGTTTCGTCACAAACTACTTTGAAGTCATATATTCCACGTCTACCTTGAATGTCTCTAAGGAAAGGTTCAACTAAATTCTTAAACTGTGATCTAGTGAACGGATCGTTAAATTCGAACAATGTAAATTTAGATGCTGTAGCAATTGCTTTCTCTAGTACAATGAATAGTCTTCTAACATTGATTCTATCGAATGCAGATGGCTTACCTAGAAGAGTCTTATCACCATACAAGACTGTGCCTTGACCTGGGAAAGTTACAACTGGATTAACATCGGCTTGATATAAAATATCTCTATCTGCCTTTTTAGGGTTGTATGCAAGTTTAACAATGTTCTTAACTGAGCCTCTGTTGAATCCAGCAGGTGAGAACCAAGCATCTCTCAATGCATCTGTTCTTACTGTTAGACCAGCAATGTCACCATTTAATGGTACCCAAGTATAAACATCATTGTACTTATCGTACTGGTATTTATAACCACTGTCAAGGAAGGCATATGAACTAGCTGTTAGTCCATTACGGAAAGTGATGATGTCATCTTTTTCGCTGTTCTCATTATTGACAACGGTGCCTCTTTCTGGTGATATAAATGCTACACAGTCTTTTCTTGAATCAGCAATGTTGTCGATTAAGTGGTTAGCTAGTGCATTACCATTTTCTCCGCCGATTCCTTTACCTTGTAACAACAATGAAACATCAACATCTTCTGGTGACTTGTATAAGTCGTATCCACCGATGATCGTTCCTACCGCAACTGCACTCTCTGTGTCTGAATCTACTCCACCTTGTAGGCGATCGTAGTCAGCTGATTGAGTAGTAAGAGCTGTTGAAACTGCTGCTGTTGTATTTGCTGCTAGGTTGAAAGCACCTTTAGCATAGATCCAGTTAGACTGCTTCTCGATCTTCTCGATCCAGAAGTTAGACTCACCTGATTCTGTTTTTGCGTCTGTTGCTCTTGATGCACCTTCGAATACTTCTAGGATAGTTCCTGGAGTACCTGAGATGTTACCATCAACGTCTTGTACTACTACGTGGATCTCATCACCAGTTCCGCCTTTGGCAGTTACGTATGAAGAAGTTCCAGGTGCAGCTGATACGACGTCATAGTGACCCCAGTATCTAGTGAACTCTAGTGTAGCAATGTTAGTAGCACCAGTATACTTTCTATCGAATGTAAACGTGGTGGAGTTAGCTGCTGCAATTGTAAATACATGCTCGCCAACGCCTGGTGAACTGTTACCTACTTTAATTTTATCTCCAACTACAACCAAACCAGTACCGCCAACAGTCTCATCCTGAGATGCTGTACAGCCTGTGTTACCAGATATAATCGAAATAGTACCCGTAGCGACTTCAGAATAATCATTAGCTGTTCTACAAGTTGAAACTCTTATGGAGTTGCCAAGTGTGCCTGCATAACGCGCGTTGAATTTATCTGTTGACCCTGGGGTATATGATTGTAACGCATCTTCGTTTTTGATCAGATCAGCAGTAGCACTAGTTGAAATAGCGTTTCTGGTGTTCGCGTCAGCGACTCTGGTTACATATAGTTTATTTCCGTAAGCTAAAAAGTTAGCTGCCGAGAAAAATGTTTCTGGGTTGAACCCAGTTACTGGCTTTCCGAATCGTGCCGCAAGAGATTCTTCGCTGTCTAGTAAGACACGAGTATCAATTGGACCCCATTTGAAAACACCTGCTAAGGCACCTTCAGTAGTAGAAACCGCTGGGACGACTGTCGTCAAATCGATTTCTGATACGTTTACGCCTGGACTGACCTGAAATGGCATTTTGTTCTCCTTTCATTTTGTGGTAGATTATAAGCTCTGTTATATTTATAATACTTGGGATTAGAAGCCTTGATCCGAGGAATACAAACCATCTATTCCATCGTAATCTAAAGCATCCCAAGATATCATCTCTCCGCCTTTGAATTCATCATTGTCGGTTGACAGGTTTGCACCCTCGCCGTTTTCGATAAACCCAAAAGGCAATAGCTCGTCTTCTATCGCTTGTTCGTTTTGGGCATATAGATTTTTTCTTATATCTATATCCGTTAATTGTTTGAAGTAGTCTTGACTGGTTAACCAAGCAAATAGCACTAAGCACATTGCAAGATCGTCGGTCATGCCATCTTCAGCCTCGTATGTAGTACCCCTTTTGTTAGCTACAAATGTAGTAAGTTCAGAGAGTACGTCAAAATCACTGATATAAAGTCTATCATTTTCGACAATAGTCTTGAGATTAGAACAACCAATTCTCTTCAATGAAGATGTTGTCCTGACTCCTAGTTGAGTATCGCCGCCACCAAATCCACCGCCGACTATTTGACCTGCTCTTCCCTTCCATTGAGCCTTGATCAAACCTTCGTATTCATATTCATTATGTATAATATCCGCAACCTGGGCGCCGATATCATTTATCTCAATTAACAACTGAGCTTCGTTATACATTTTCGCAGCAGAGACAATAAACTTAGGATATAGCATTGGTGCTATTGTGTTGTTCCTAAACGTAGCTACGACTTTATAAGGCACTTGTGTTACATCGAGTACAACAAATGCACTGAAATCGTTTCCGACTCCCCTACTTGTATCTACTGAGACACAATAAATGTGGTTCGGTTTGGGGTCCTCGAACACTTTTAAAGTATCATTATACCTTATTGGGTTATCAAAAGTCAACATGCGGAGCTTATTTGCATCAATTAATGTGTTGCTTGATCCCAAGAACTCACACTCAAACTCAACTGCAAACTGTCTTTCCGATGTGTTTCTAATAGTTTGGTCTTTCCATTCCTGGTCTCTTCCAGGAACGTCCCACCAGTCAACTGACATGGTAGTATAATCGTTGTGTCCTTTTTCAGCATCTGACCATATCTTGTAGAATAGATTCATACCATTCGGCGTAGATGTAATCAATACTCTGGATGACTTACCAGATGAAATTGTAGGGTATACAGAAGCAAAAAATTCTTCCTGTACAGTATGGGGTACGAATGCAAACTCATCTAAGTATACCATGTTGATGGACATACCACGAACAGCAGTAGCTGATGTTGATGATGCAAATATTTTAGAACCATTCTCTAGTTCGATGTTACCTTTGTTCCACTCTACAATTCCTTGTTGTAGATACCAAGGCAAGTATTCATATGCTAGTTGGATTCTACTTAGGATCTCTCTAGCTGTTGTTGCTTTGTTGGCTAGGATGGCAATGTTGAAGTCTGGGTTAAACAAAGCAAAATGCATTATGACTGCGGCCATCGTGGTAGTCTTACCAGTCTGTCTAGGCATCTTACATATTACGAATCGATTGTCTTGCACCTTGTGCATTATTTCTTTCTGGTAATCGTATGGCTCGTAAGGTATTAATCCTTCATCGATCGATACAATCTTCATGTAGGTTTCACAGAAGTATTCTATGTCACGTGCACAGTGTCCTATCTCCGCAATCTGCTCTGGAGTAAACTCCATCTGCACATTAGCTTTTTTGAGCTTTGGATTACCTAGATAGTGATCAGCCATTACTTCTTCTTGTTGATCTGTCTGGCTGTGCCAGCAAGTAGATCAGTTATGTCTTTTGTGGATCCAACAAATAAATTGTTAGTTACCTTAGATGGGCCTTTTTCTTCCGGCTGCAATTCTCTTACTTGTTTCTGAATTGCAAGCAGGTCTTTGTTAGCACTAGCTAGCGTTCTAACCAGGTCTGCGACAACTTCAAACGATCTTGGATGTTGACTCTGTTGTGCTAAATCTACAATACCATTGAGCGCATCTGTTCCTCTCTCAATTACATTATACAAATTCTCTCTTGCATACTTATAATCGTTCTCAAGGTTTTTGTTTGCTTCTGTGTTGAATTCAACAACAGCTTTGACTGGTTCGACGGCTGGCAGAAAGTCCTGAATTGGATCCAGGTCTAATGCATCTGCTATACTGTCGTCGTCTTTGTTAGGTATCTTCGCCATTAAAATAGTCCTCAAAATCCGCAATTACGGAATAATTATCATTACTAAAGATGCCACCTACTGCTATTGATGCAGCTGCGTTGGTAGTCGGATTTCTAAATTGATCTAATCCTGGCGACAGGTTAACTGCAGCTGCTGGAGTATTTGCATACCCAGTTGTAGAATTAGCGGTGAAGAAGTTTACGTTTGATTGTTTAATCACAGAGGAGCTAGTTATAGGTCCAAACATATATGCCTTCATTACAAAATTGAGATTCCAAATCAATGCTCTTCGTGTGTCGTAATCACCTTCATACGTATCTTGCGATGACATACTTTGAAGAACCACTGGGATGTCCATCTTGACACCCATCTCTGGTATTAGGTTTAAAGTGCCTGTCCACTCAGGTGTAAAGAAAGGAAGTATCTGCTCAAGCAATTGAGTAGCGTCTTCTGCATACTTTACGTATATATTTAGGTCGAAGTTAATATCGTATGGTACAGGTTGATACATACTCTTCTTTTTGTTTCCATCTGCTGCATCTACATTGCTGTATCTGTTAAGAGTGTTTAGCTTTCTCTCTGCAGCGTATTGAAGTGACACCATCTCAAAGGATATACGAGGAAGCAAAATAGCTTCTTGGTTTTGTAAATCCAAATTGCCTTCTAGCTTGGATGTAATCTTTTCTCTCGGTGCATAGTTAACTGGCACCTTAATGTTCTGAATTACATTGCCAGTAGTGTCTCTTCTTTTTATCTTTAAGTCATTGAACAACGTACCAAAATAGATTACGTATTTTCTTATCGACTCGTGATAATAATCATGTCCTAACATTAAAAGGTCCCGCCTTCACTGAATGGATCTTGGTCCGTAAAGTCAATAAAATTGTCTGCATTAGTTTCAATGAATGTATTTTCACTGTGAGCTATATCGTCTAATACCAACTCTGTGTATCCCTCAAGGAGTATTCTCTCACCAGTCTCGTCGTGGATAGGTGCAAGTGTATTGCTAAGACCTTCCATGAACCACTGGGACTCGTGACCAACATCGAATGATTTTTTATCTTCTAGCTTATCAACTTCTGCTATACCAGTGTTAAGTCTCTCACCGCTGTACTCAAACTTCTCTGTTCTCAATTCGAAGAACTGTAAGGCACCCATCTGATAGAACACTGGCTCATGCTCAACAAACTGAATTGTAAACAAGCCTTTGGTCAACGGGAAGTAAAGCATGTCGCCTTCTCTCGGCCTTTCAAGACTGCCTGGCTGGCCTACATTCTTCTCAAACGAGAATCGTGCTACAGACATAGTCATTTGATCTCGCATCTCGAAACCAAATTTGCCCATGAAGTCACCCTCGCCACCAAACCCATCTGTGGAGTTGATGTACATTTCACATTCGTGGAATGAATTAAAGAATCCTAGATCATCTTCACCATACAAGTAATCGTAATCACCGTAGGTCTTAGGCAAGTACATAACATCAATGCCATGTATCTTGATTGCCTCAATAGATAGGTCTTCAATTAGTAGCTGTTCTTGAGAGCTACTGAAGTTATTAAAAAAGAAGTTAGTAGCCATAGTGTCTACCCAATCATGTCATCAGGAGGTAACTGCAGAGTTTTAATCTCGTCCTCTAGCTTTTCAATCTCCGCTTGAGCATCGTCGTATATCTTTGCTCCGTTAAAGGTCAATCCACCAGGCAACTGCATGCCTTCAAACTTAGTAAGGTTGCTGCCCCATTGCTTTTTAATTAATGCAGATGCATATCGTAATAACCATCTGTCTTTCCACACGTCCTGATATGTGTTTGGATCCATCACTCTATAGGCTTTACATATAATGTAGTTGCCAGCGTCGATTCTATTCCAGTCCATATCAATGTGTAATTGATTTGCGTGCTTGTTATATCTGAACATCTGCTTACCAACAAGGATCTCTTCGATCATTCTGATATTCTGGAAGTTCATGTAGTAAGGTACCAACTCATATCTCGACATATCGTATAAGTCGTTCAATGCAATTTGATATCTAATATTGAATAAGTTGTTTGTGCTGGTGGCATCACCGATGTCAAATAAATCTACGACACCTACAATGTTCTCAGGGATGGTTAGATACCCATTGGTCTTATCGGCTTCTGTCACTACGTGCTTGTAGTATGTCTGCTCAATGCCATCGTAATGGAAGTCCCAATAGTAATCCATCGCCTCATCGACTCTGTCGTCCACCTGATCTTCATCGACGTTTATTTCGATTACAGGTTTGCCTAACCGTCTTAGACAGTGTTCCTTGAATGCTTCTTTAGTAGTTGGATATGCCATAGTACTATTTATCTACCCCTATCCCCATGCCACAACGCCATTGGCGTAATAGACTTTGAACGCTCTATCATCGTCATCGTATAATGTTGTAGAGACTTTTAGATCTCCGTTTACATGGAAAGTGTGAGTAGGACTTTTAGTTTGGATGCCCACCTTGTCCGATGATGTATTTGCAAAAAGCATGTCGTCATTTTTGTTCTGTCCCATGACAGTCATGATAGCTTTGTCTGTTTTCATTTTAGCATTTGCTGATCCGACTGCTTGTCCTCTTGATCCCAATGCTATTAAATCGGCTATGTGTCTTGCTTTTGATCCCATGTTATCTCCTTAACCCCACGCAATGTCGCCATTGGCGTAGTAGACTTTGAATACTCTGTTCGACGCATCTAGGATGTCGTCACCAAATTTGACATTAGCACTTATGTATGCTTCACCGCCGACTGCCAAAGCAGTTGTAGGATTGGTGTTACCTATTCCTACATTATTATTGGACGCAATTGTTATGTTATTTGCGGATCCCACATTGTATGCAAAGATATCCAACACATCATTTGCCGTAGCACCTGACGTTAAAATAACATTAGCTGAGTTGGGTGCAGTGTAATCTTGGGTGTCTTCTAGCAAGATACCGTTAATGTATACCGTTAGGCCTGACCCTACTGTGTAGTCCAGACTTTGAGAGTCTACGTCGTTACCGGCAAAGTTGGTTTGATTAGCTGTAGCCAGAAACGAGAATCTTTTAAATGTTTGTATGTTTGTAGAGGCACTAGTAGATGCCCAATACATTGTTCCGTTGCCGTGGGTAGATAATACCTTATTGGCACTGCCATCTTCAGATGGAAAGAATTGACCATTGACCTGTAGGGAGTTAAGATTAGCACCCACTTCAAATACTGTAGTCGAGTTTGCGCTATAGACAATACCGTCAGCGGTATTGATTGCAAATTCACCATCAGCTAGTTTGGCGTTAGTCGGAGCTTGTCCGCTTACGGCGGAACGCTTGATCTTAATTACAGATGCCATGTGGCTAGTTCCTCATTCGTGCTCTATATAGAGCGAGTTTGTAGCCCCTTATAAAAGGGGCCTTATTCCTACCCTTCCCCTCCACAAGAGGGATCTTACATGGGTAGGACCAAAAAGTCAACAATTATTATTAATAACTTCCGCCATCAATGATAGCGTCTAATTGACCAAGGTTACCAGAGTTGGTTGAGTTAGCAGCATTGTATGTTACTGTTGCTCCTGGCTCTGTTCCAATACTGTTTACAACTACGAATGCGTTGGCTGATGCATCTCTGAAGAGGCCTGAGTAGAACAAACTTGAGGTGTTACCATACTCACCGTAGAAGCCAAAGTCAGCTGCATCGGTAAAGGTTGTCGTATCGCCTTGATTATCAGCTAGCTTTAATGCTGCGTCATTAACGGTTACTGTTGAACTGTTAATTGTTGTGGTCGTACCATCAACTGTGAAGTTACCGTGAATTGTTAAGTTTTCACCAATTGTTACTGACTTACCAAATCCAGCACCACCAGCTACAATCAATCCACCTGTTGTGTTTGATGATGAGTCAGTACCATTAGAAATGTTTACTATTGTAGTTGTGTTCGAAGCAGTGGTGTTCGACTTAGCATATGCTGTAGTATTACCTACGCTTATTTGTGCTGCATCACCTGCTACTGCAATACTATCTTTATCGATAGTTGTTGATTCGTCTGCATCTCTTATGATAACAGATGTGCTGTTAGCAACTACGTTAGCAGCGTGCGTACCAAGTGTGACCGTACCAGTGTTTGATAGTTCAACAGTATCGTCTAAGCTAACACTAATAGCAGATGTAGATGTGTTAGTTACGGTAATGTTATCACCACCGTTGAATGTTACTGTATCAGTCTCGCCACCACCAGCTAGGGTAATCGTACCAGTTGTAGATGAACCACCAGCTGCTAGATCATAGTCTTCGCCAGTGATTGTCATTACCGTTGAGTTACCAGAGACTACAACACCAGATGCACCTACTACTTTAAGTGTCTCGGCTGTACTGTCGCCGCCACCAGTAGGTGTCAGAACAATCTGACCTACAGTAGAGTTGCCTGTTTGGCTAAGAACGTATGTAGACGAGTCAACCTTTATCTGAGTTGAGTTGCCTGATACTACAGATCCGTTTGTACCAGCAATAATGATCGAGTCATTAGAGAGTGATGTATTGTCCACAGTCAGTAACACACTACCTACTGTAGAGTTACCACCCTGAGTCATGTTATAGTTATCACCTGATACTGATACGATCTGTCCGTTGGCTCTAGCCGTAAACAGCTTCTTATCGATAAGGTTAATCGCTAATTCGCCAGCCTCCAATGAGCTCGGGACGGCCGATCCGGTACTGGATCTTTTTAGTTTTATGACTGAAGCCATTGTATTCTCCGTTTAAATTAGTTAGGCTGGTTTTATTCCGAGCCGTTATTTAGGCGCTCCTGGCGAAATGCACTGATGCGCTTTGTCGGTTTAGCCTTAACATTATTTATAGATTCCAGTTGTGCGATCTTTAATCTCTGAACCTGCACTTCTGTTGTCAGTTGCATATTCTTCTGTATGAGATCATTGATCACTTCTTGCTGGTTCTGAATGTATTGCGAAACCATTGTCAAATCATGTATATCAAAATCTTTTTCACTCATTATATAATCCTAAAACGTACCACCATCCAAGTCATCAAAAGTAGGAACGCTGTTTGTTATTTGCATCACTTGTCCGTTTGAGCCAGTAGCCTGAGCCACTGCAGAAGTGTTGGATGCGTAGAACACTCCTTGCGCTGCAAATGTAGTTAAGCCTGTACCACCATCAGATGTCTTGAGCGGCGTGGCTAAACTGTCAATTGTTACATTATATAAGGTAGCGTCTTTGAAGCCTGTATTGAATGTGTTGCCATTATACTTTGCTCCAGATACGAATACGCTTTTGCCTGATACAACACTCGATGGTAGGTTGCTACCTATGAAGTGAAGTGTTCCAGACTGGTAATCAAAATACCACTCATCTCCTACACCGGCACCAGTTTCAAATACCTGGGTTCCATTTGATATTGGATTGCCTGAACCAGTTGAGTCAATGTGTACTTTTAGCTGATACGTAGATCCAAATGATGGTGGGATCCAATTGGTAATGTTTGTCTTCCACGTTCGTAGTGCTGCAGAAGAATTATCCTCAGTAGCTTGCTGCTCGCCATACACTACGGTAATGCCAGTATTGCTTGCTGGGATAGTGGCTGCAATGTCAGCAGCGTCGGACCATATGGAGGTTGGTTTAATAATAAAGTCTGAGACAACACTTTCGTTGGCGGCCTTCTTAGCAGCGTTCGTGTCTGTCTTAGCTTTACTGAACCCTATCTTTTTCCATAATAGGTCAACTTTTTGTGTATCTGAAATTGCCATTTATGCTATGCTCATACTTGTTATAGAATCACCGGAGTTTAATCCGATTCTAATTAATACTTGATTACCAAAAGATGAACTTGCGTTCTGATCACCTAGAGTAAATGTAAATGTTTCGTTGGAGTATGTTTGATTGTCTACAATAACATCTCCTGACGTAAACGCACATCCATCTGAACCGTTGCCACCAGCTGATGTATTAGCTCCTGGTGTTCCTGATCCAGCGTATGCTGCGGAACAATTTAACCACCCACTTGAATCTGACGTACTGTCAATGTTAGTATTGGGTGCTGCTATGACCATCGATGACACCTTACCTGACATAGTCAAAGTAAAGTTGGCCATCGTTGTTCTTCTAAATGCAAAGGTAAAATATTGCGTTCCCGACCTACTAGTATTTAGGTTCGGTCCTACAGGCAGATAGCCCGTGCTTAGATTCTGCGTATAATGTTTTAAGGTACCAAAGCGTACAACCGCTTCATCGGTGCCTGCGATGGTCTCTGCTCCAGACCAGACGTCGCTTGTATAATAGTTCGTACTGTTAGAAAACGCAGGTGTTGCTCCAGACCACGATACCTTAATTCTTTTTCCATCGTCGTTGTAAGTAGCACCAAGAGCGTCAGCGATAGGTATTGCAGCTTCATTGACTCCACTTGAGGTTCCGTTATATGCTTGTATTTGTGTGTTTGAATTGTTTACTGACGATCCATTACCATTTACATTCTTACCATACATGGCCAATCCTTCTACACATCTTCCACCACCTGATACGTTGACTTGAATTGTATTCAACGTTACGTTAGCACCTACTCCTGTATTTGCAATAGGGTAGTTGCTGTTTAAAGTAGATCCTGGGTACGCTTGAGTGTATGTTCTGGATTGTGAATTGATTGCACTTCCACTATCGCTTTCCGTATTGGTTCCATTGAGGATTTCAATTGGCGAGGTAGTTTGTCTATAAGTTTGACCAGCAACGTTCGATACAAGAACACCAGCAACATTGAGAATAGCATCATTCGTATAATAAGGAATACCTGATACATATGCTAACGTCCCTGCAGTGTTTTGTGTTATTGTGGCTGAAGCAAAAGAAATAGCTGGCGTTCCAGTTAGGTTGTCTTCTATAAATTGAACTTGGGCCGTGTTGCCAGTTGTGCTATGATGCATCTTATATGTGTGTGCACCAGCTGATAAAGAACTCTTAGACATTCTAGCTGTCAGTCCTGCATACAATCCAGGAGCAAATGTCCTAGCAGATGAGGATACAGATTGACCTGTTGCATTTGAGTTGTAGTAATCAACATCTGTTACAATAGTTAAGCTCCCTGATGTTTGCCCAGCATTATTACTTGACGAAAGAGTTATTGATCCGTCTTCCGATCCATCGACGAAACCTTTTAAATCGCCAGTATCCCCGTTGTAGAACAGTGTAGAATTGGCTGTGCCCGATGTTCCTGTAGTTCCCTGGCCAGTATATCGTGTTGGCGTATCTCCTGCAGATAACGTAGTGTTGCCAGACGTATGGTCAACAAAGCCGTGAGCTACTTTTGCGGAGGTGCCAGTTGATCCTGATGTCAGTGTAATGCTTTTGTTGGACAATCCTTGCGGCGCCGCTATTGCTGTATCAAATATTTTAATACTAGCAGAGTGCGTATCTGGAACTTGTGATGGGTTAGCAGTTGAGTGAGTATTAATACTCAGCGCAATTGTATTTGATCCTGTTCCTGTACCAGCAGTATAAGTATGTCCTAATCTTGCACCCTGAGGTCCACCAGACACACTTGTGTTAGCAATCGATTCTGAATTACCATCTCCCCAGTTTACAAAGAAAGTTGCAGTGACGCCATTAGCGTTTGTCGTGTCATTGTCTAGGAATACTTGTTGGTTTATATTAGCTTCGGTCAATGCGCTGCCAGATGCTGACGCACTGTATACAGCAAACCCTGCTTGTGGATCTGATGTGTAGAGAGTAATTAGGTCTGTAGCAATTGTGGTTGCTGTATTGCCTGCTCCCTTTGCACTTGTGTTCTTTGCTATGACCGTTAAGTCAAACGGTGAGTTCGAGTTGTCTGTGTATGTATGAGATGGCGTGGCATCTGTAGTATTGTTTGAATAGGAACCGTCGCCCCAATTAATATCGTAATGGGTGGCGTTTCCTGTTACTGCTAGTGTTAACGTGGCTGTTAGTGG
>TARA_R110000796_G_scaffold14011_23_pt1 | contig 27110 bp, 26 predicted proteins | sample TARA_R110000796 | Tara Oceans TARA_R110000796 (sample SAMEA4397815) | marine metagenome | biome: Polar Biome; feature: [SRF] surface water layer (ENVO:00010504); material: water (ENVO:00002006), including particulate matter (ENVO:01000060) such as... | depth 5 m
TATCCGCATCTCGGTCACCGATAATATATTGCCCGATGTTTCGCCCTTCTTCCAAAGGCGCTGGCGGCTGCGGGAAAAGAAATGCGCGATGCCACTTTCCTGGGTCAGCTGCAGCGCCTCGGCGTTCATATGGGCCAGCATCAGCAGTTCTCCGGATGAATCATCACTGACAACAGCCGTGATCAAGCCGTTCGAATCATATTTCGGCTGGAGCGCATTTCCGGTCTCTCGATCATGTTCACTTTTTGTCATGGCAGTGGATTAAGGCGCGATCCGTTCCCGTGCAACGGCTAATGGCGCGATAGGCGGAGCCCCTTTCTGCCCAATCGAGCAATATTATGATTTTATGACATTGGGGGCAGACAAAGCAGCCTTTCGTACCTATATGGCAGGCATCCCGCGCCCGTCCAATAACATGCCAGGTGAGATATGCTGACAACCCACCCGTTTGATGACGATAAGCTACGGGAAGAGTGTGGCGTGTTCGGGATCGCCGGCATCGACGACGCAGCCGCCATGGTTGCGCTCGGCCTCCACGCTCTCCAGCATCGCGGACAGGAAGCCGCCGGCATCACCTGCCGCAACGGCAAGGAATTCTACAGCCACCGTGCGCTTGGTCCGGTAGCAGGCAATTTCGACAGCGAAGAGATTATCAACCGTCTGCGCGGCGATTCCGCCTGTGGCCACGTCCGCTATTCGACCACCGGTGCAGGCACCTTGCGCAATGTCCAGCCGCTCGAAGCAGACCTTGCTTCCGGCGGTTTTGCCATCGCCCATAATGGCAATATTTCCAATGCCTTGGCATTGCGGGACGAGCTGGTTCGCCATGGCTCTATTTTCCAGTCGACCAGCGATACCGAAGTCATCATCCATCTCGTCGCGACATCCAAATATCGCACGTTGCTCGACAAGTTCATCGATGCCCTGAGACAGGTCGAAGGTGCCTATTCGCTGATCTGCATGACCGCCGAAGGCATGATTGCCTGCCGCGATCCGCTCGGCATCCGTCCGCTCGTCATGGGCCGGATCGGCGAAGCCTATGTCTTCGCGTCCGAAACCGTCGCGCTCGATCTGGTCGGCGCAGAATATGTCCGCAGCGTCGAACCCGGCGAACTGATCGTGGTCACCAACGGTGAACTGCGCTCGCATCGTCCCTTTCCCAAGAATCAGGCCAGACCCTGCATTTTCGAACATGTCTATTTCTCGCGGCCCGATTCGATTGTCGATGGCAGCTCGGTCTACAGCGTCCGCAAGGGCATTGGCGCGCAGCTGGCGATCGAAAGCCCGGTGGTCGCGGATTATGTCATTCCGGTTCCGGACAGCGGCACCCCAGCCGCCCTCGGTTTTTCCGAAGAATCGGGCATTCCGTTCGAACTCGGCATCATCCGCTCGCATTATGTTGGCCGCACATTCATCCAGCCGACCGACGGCGTCCGCCATCTCGGCGTCAAGCTCAAGCACAATGCCAACCGTCCGCTGGTCAACGGCAAGAAAATCGTGCTGGTCGACGACTCGATCGTGCGCGGCACCACTAGCCTGAAAATCGTCCAGATGATGCGCGAAGCCGGTGCAGCCGAAGTCCATATGCGGATCGCCAGCCCGCCGACGATGCACAGCTGCTTCTATGGCGTGAACACGCCGAAGCGGGAAAAACTGCTCGCTGCCCGGAAATCGATCGAGGAAATGCGCGAATTCATCCAGGCCGACAGCCTGGCGTTCGTATCGATCGACGGCCTCTACCGCGCCGCTGGTGAAGAAACCCGCCACGACATCCAGCCGCAATATTGCGATGCCTGTTTCACCGGCGCCTATCCGACCGTTCTCACCGACCGCGATGGCGAGGAAGAAACTGACCAGTTGTCGATGCTCAACGAGCGTTCCGACTCATCGGGCACGGCTCGCGACCATGAACCATCCGGCGACCTGCCTCGCCTCAAACAATCAGCGAACTGACTATGAAATTTGAAGGCCAACTGGCGCTCGTTACGGGTGCAAGCCGCGGTATCGGTGCGGCAACCGCCTTGGCACTGGCCAAGGAAGGCGCCCATGTCGTGATCACGGCGCGCAACGCCGAAGGACTCGAGAAGCTCGAGGAACAGATCCATCTCGCTGGCGGCAACGCGACCATCGCGCCGCTCGACCTGACCGATGGCGACAGTATCGGCCGTCTTGCCACCGCGATTTCCGGTCGCTGGGACGGTCTCGACATTCTCGTGCTCAACGCGGCGATGCTCGGATCGCTCGGACCGGTTCCGACGATTGATGGCAAGGAATTCAACAAGATTCTGACGCTCAATCTGATCGCGCAGCAAGCGCTGATCGCCGGATTCGATCCGATGTTGCGGAAGAGCGAAAATGCCCGCCTGCTGGCTATCACCAGCAGTGTCGGGCGCAAGCCCCGGGCATTTTGGGGTGCTTATGGTGCATCAAAGGCCGCGCTTGAGACACTTGTGCTCAGCTATGGTGAAGAAATGCGCAATCTGGGAAAAATTCGCACCGCAATTATCGACCCCGGCAAGACCCGCACCGAAATGCGGGCCAATGCCTATCCGGGCGAAGATCCGGCCAGTGTCAAACTGCCATCGGTCGTCGCCGCACGGCTGGTTGAAATACTCGCCAGCGACTTTGCCACCGGCGAGCATTTCCGGATCAGCTAACCGGCGGTTCTGCACTCACATATTTTTTCACCGCTTCAAAAAACGCGATCCGCTGGTTCTTTTGCTCGTCGGGTGATGCGCTCGGCCAGTTGCCGTTGGTCGCAATGACCAGCTTGTGCGCCGGATCGATGAAGATTCCCTGGCCGAAAATACCCTGTCCGGCAAAACTGCCGTCGTCAAAGGTCCACCATTGATAACCATAGCCGCGACCCGGGGCGCCAATGTCCGCCTGTTTTGTACCGGCCTTGTCAAACCAGCCATCCGGGACAACAGAGGTCTCTCCGATCTTGCCGCCATTCATCGCGAACTGCCCGAACAGCGCATAGTCACGCACCGTCGCCGAGATGCAGCAGCCGCCGATTTCCTTGCCGCCCTCGTTGAGCAACCATTCGGCATCCTGCCCCATTCCATAGGGTTGCCAGACCTTTTCGGACAAATATTCAGACAAGGTCTTGCCCGTTGCCTTGGCCACCAGGACACCGATCAAATTGGTCTCTCCGGTATTATATTGCCAACGTGTCCCCGGCGTCGCTTCGTTCTTCAGCGTCTTCATATAGACGATGATAGGATCCATCCCGTCGACCGGCTTGGTATTGTTGAACAAGGCCACATCCGATTCCGGATCGGCATAATCCTCGTTCCACTTCACACCCGACGTCATGGTCAACAGCTGCAACACCGTCACCCCGTCATAGCCGCTGCCCTTCAACTCGGGGATATAGGTGGTCAAAGGATCGTCGAGCGATTTGATATGTCCGTCCTTGATAGCCGCGCCGACCAGAGTCGAGACCAGCGACTTCGCGACCGAAAAGGAGGTCCATCGGTCATCCTTGTCGAAATCGCGGCGATATTCTTCCTTGCGGATTTTGCCGTCCTGCAAAATGACCATCCCGGCCAGTCTCTGCTGTTCCATATATTCGTCTATCGACAGAGGCTTGCCCGCAACCTCGAAACTGTCCGGCAGAGCCGTGCCCGTTTCCAAGACCTTAGGATTCTCGCCTGCCTCGATGGTGTTGGACGGCACCAATGTGTCCATCATCCGGAACGCCTTGTCCCGCTGCGCATCGGTCCAGAACAGGATATTCTTGTCGGTCGGCAGGCCAACAGCATCCGCCGCCACTTTTTGCACCTGCTCGCACGCCGTCAGGCTCAGGCAGGTTGCGCTCAGCAGCGCCAGTGTCCCCAATAATTTCATCATTCACTCCCCCGTTTTTTCATTATTTTATCAACGTTACCTGAGCGACATCGATGCCGCCACCACGAAACCCGCCCTCGCAATATGCGAGATAATAGCGCCACAGCCGGACGAAATGCTCGTCAAAACCGGTCGGCAAGTCCCCGCGATCGACCGCCTCGTCAAAGCGCTCGCCCCAGATTTTGAGCGTCTCCGCATAGTCGAGGCCGAAGTTTTTCTGATCGGTCCATTGCAGGCCCCGGGCTTCGGCCAGCGCGCGAAAGCGACTCTCCGACAGCAACATGCCACCGGGAAAAATATAAGTCTGGATGAAGTCGGCACTGGCTGCATATTGTTCGAAAATATCGTCCGCGATACAGATATATTGCAGGGCCGCCCGGCCGCCGGGCTTCAGATTGCGAGCGATACAGTCGAGGAAATCGGGCCAATATTGCTGGCCGACCGCTTCAACCATCTCGACGCTGGCGATGGCATCAAACTGCCCTTCGACATCGCGATAGTCCTGGATCAGAAATTGCGCCTCCGGATGATGATCCCGCGCCCATGCCGTCTGTTCATCGGATAGCGAAATGCCGGTCACTTCCAGACCATGGTCGCGCGCCAGACTGCCCGACAGCGAGCCCCAGCCGCAGCCGATTTCCAGCACGCTGTTACCGGTCTTGGTCGCCAATCGCTGCGCTATTGCATCAATTTTATTGCGCTGTGCATGCTCCAGACTATCTGCCGGATCGGCAAAAATGGCGCTGGAATAGCTCATGCTTTCGTCCAGCCAGAGCTGGTAGAAATCATTGCCGAGATCATAATGATATTGAATATTCTGCCGCGCGCGCCTTTTGTCATTGTCGCGCTTCTGGTGCCGCCGCTTGACGACCCAGTTGAAGAAACCCGATGCACGTCCTGTGCTTTTCAGCCCCTTTCGATTGCGGGTGAACAGGTCGAACACCGACACCAGATCGGGACTGTCCCATTCGCCAAGTTCCCAGGCCCGGTACCAGCCGACCGACCCGCCGTTGATTAGCCGCAGCAGTGCGTTCCAGCTGTGCAGGTTTATTTCCGCCATCGGTCCTTCACCACGGCCGCCCAATATCCTGGTGGTCCCGTCGGGCAGTTTTCCCTCGAACGTGCCATGGTCCATGCCGGCATCGATCCGGTCGAGAATATGATGAAAGCCGGGCGCGAACAGGCGCGCGAAAAATCCTCCGCCGGTGGCGAAGCGTTTGCGCGCATCGAGCAGATGTTGCCCGCGTTTGGGAGTTTCGACGTTCATGGGCGCAAATATGGACCAGCGCTAAGCGCTTGGCAACGTAGAACTATCCCTTAGTTCAGCTTCCCGGTGCGGCTGCGGACCCGGCGAGAATGCCGCCGTCGATATTCAGTTCCGATCCAGTGATATAACCCGCTTCGTCGGATGCCAGCAGAACAGCGATAGCCGCCACTTCACTACCCTTGCCGAAGCGCCGTAACGGCGTGTCGCGGACCAGGGCGGCTTCCGACTCCGCCCGCGCGGCGCCTTCGCCCAGCATCGGTTCCCACATTGGCGTCATGATCGCGGCCGGGTGGATCGAATTGCAACGAATTTGCCAGCCCTGTTGCGCACAATAGAGCGCGACCGATTTGCTGTGATTACGAATGGCCGCCTTGGAGGAGGCATAGGCGGCAGCGCCGGGAATACCGACCAGCCCCGATCGCGACGAGATATTGATGATCGAGCCATTGCCCTTGGCCTTCATTGCCCGGATCGCATAGCGGCAACCGAGAAAGGTCCCGTCGAGATTGACACGGTGCACCGCGCGCCAGTCTTCGAGCGATGCATTCTCCGGGTCGTGCGGACCGATACCATTTTCGAAACCGGTCACACCGGCATTGTTTACGACAACATCTGCAACCGGATATAGAGAGGCAAGCCGTGCCCACTCGGCCTCCTCCTGCACGTTCAGAACCAGTGTCTCGCAATCCAGTTCCTCACCGGTCGCCCCCAATGTCTCTTCATCGCAATCGGTTAGCAGCACCGTCGCGCCTTCATCGACGAAAGCCTTGGCGATCGCCTTGCCGATGCCGCGCGCGGCGCCGGTCACTACACAGAATTTTCCACTCATCCGATCAGTCATTATTTCACCTCCTGATAAGCCGAGAGCGCCCTTTCACGCCCTGCCCGATGGCCGATGATCTTAGCCGGATAATTTGCCGGTTTGCATCCGGATTCTTCCGGATCATGAATATAGGGATTGTCAATTTCGGTCAATTCCGGAACCCATCGCCGGATATAGTCTCCGGCATCGAACTTTTCCGACTGGCTGAGCGGCGCCATGATCCGGACGAACATGTTGCTGTCGACACCGGTGCCCGACACCCATTGCCAGTTGACGCTGTTGGACGCGTAATCTGCATCGACCAAAGTGTCCCAGAACCATTTCTCGCCCTCGCGCCAGTCGATCAGCAGATGTTTGATCAGAAAACTGGCCGCGATCATCCGCACCCGATTGTGCATCCAGCCGGTCACCCACAATTCCCGCATCCCGGCATCGACAATCGGATAGCCGGTTTTGCCCTCGCACCAGGCGTTGAAGTCAGTTTTCACCGCATCATCGTCCATATCGCGCCACGGCAAGGCGCGCATTTTCTCGCGATAGCTCTCGCCGCCATATTGCGGATATTGATCGATCACATTTTGCGCATAGTCGCGCCAGACCAGCTCCTTGAGATAGGTTTCCACCGCGCTCCCCTGCCCCGCCAACCGGTTCCAGACGGTCGCCGGGCTGATCTCGCCAAAATGCAGATGCGGTGACAGGCGGGACACCAGTTCCTCCGACGGCAGGTTACGGCCTTCGTCATAGCCCGCCGCCTTGTCGGCAAAATCCTCGAGATTATCTGCCGCGCCCGCTGCGCCGGGTTGCCAGTGGTCGCCGAAGGCTGCCGCCCAGTCCGGCTTGGTCGGCAATAGCCCCCAGTCGCCCAGAGCATCGCTATCCGGCCAGCTGTCCGGTGTATCGAGACTATCGGGTGCCGGAACGGGCTCCCCCGGCGGCATATGCTGGCGCAGCGCCTTCCAGAAAGGCGTGTAGATTTTATAGGGTGTGCCGGCCCCTGTGGTAACCGTCCCGGGCGGCAGCAGATAATTGCCGTCATGCAGGATCAAGCGCGCCTCATCGCCGAGTGACTTTTCCAACATTCGTTCGGCATTGCGCCACCATGGCTCATAATGATGCAGGGCATGAATTTCATCCGCGCCGGTCGATTTGACAATTTCGGCCAAATGCTCTGCAGCGGCTCCTCGGCGCAGGATCAGACGCGATCCCAAAGCCTGAAAACATGCTTCCAAATCTTCCAATGACCGGTGCAGCCACCAGCGCGAAGCCCCGCCCATGATGCGGTGTCTGGGCGTTTCGTCGTCGAGAATATAGACCGGAATGACCGGACCGTTTGAAGCCGCCGCGATGACGGCAGCTTGATCGGCCAGACGCAGGTCGCGGCGGAACCAGATGATGGATGGTTTTGTCATATCCTTCCCATGTCTCAGGGAAGCGCTTGTTCCAACCTGTCCTTGTGGACATTGGCCCGGACGGTGAACCGGTCGCCGACCAGCGGGTCCATGAAGCGCTGGTCTCTGATGGTCACACGGGCACCGACCGCCTTGATGACCGGCATCCTTGACCAGAATAGAAATGCGGCCGCATCGGTGCTGGACCTTGCCATTTCCCGTGCGAGAGACGCGCTGTTTCCGGGAATTCCACGCTTCTCGCCCAATACCAGCCCATCAAAAAGACTATAGGATCCAGACCCGTAAGCGGATTCATTGCGCCATAATATTTCCCGCTTCCAGAACTGGAGCGGAAGCGGATTGGCTACAACCATTTCCGGCGCGCCCGATATTGGACCGGAGGCTTGTGTTTCAGCAACATCACTATCGAGCAGCGATTTGGTCTCTGCCTCCGCCTTGCCGGTGATCAGGCCATTGGCAAAGATGTAGGCGCAGACTGTAGCAAAGCTGATCCATGCCGGACGCTGCCAAGCGCCGCCGCCCTTTTTCTCCCGTCGTCGCGAAAGCCAGACACCGGCAATCAACGCAACCCAGATCCAGATATCGATGATGAAGATGCTGTCACCGTAAAACCATTGCGACGAGAACGGCTCCAGCAGGCGGATGCCATAGCTGTTGAGCCAGTCCAGCGCCGGATGGCTGAGACAACCGATATAGGCGAGAGCCAGCAACCAGCCCTTATGGATCGGTAACCGGTCCACGGGCCGCTTCCCGCGCTTCGTCTGCCAGCGGTCAAACCATATCATGATCCCGGTCAGCAACAAGGGCAGCACCAGCATTGCGATCGGCCCGTGGGTAATCCCGCGCCGGATAGCCAAATGCTGTACCCCGTCGAGCAAGGTCGCCACCGCATCGATATCGGGAATATTGGCGGCGATGATCAGCGTCGCCATGCCGAGGCCGGTTTTTGTCTTGAGGCCCATCTGGCCGAGAACGGCACCGGCTAGGCTGTGGGTCAGGTTATCCAAATTTTTTGCTCACACGAAGACACGAAGGCACGAAGGAAGTTCCGATCTAACCATCATAATATTGATTGGCTAGTCGCTTCACACCATCTGTGAAAGTGGCTGCGTCTCAGTGCCTTCGTGTCTTCGTGCGAGTCAAAAATCTTTACAGTTCCGGCCCACCCTCGGTCACGGTCCAGGTCTGACCCTTGCTCAACAAAGCCTGCAAATCCGGTGTTTTGCCAGCCGCAGCAGCTTCATTCTGAGCGACAACAGCCGCTTCGAACGTCGGCCGCGGATCGTCATAAAGCACGCCCAATGCCATCGGGAATTCACCGAACTGCATTTCGATCAGCATATGCGCCACCGAACGGTTGGTGACATCATGAACGATCACATCGGCTGCCTGCCAGTCGCCATCGACGACATCGACGACTTCCAGCTGCAACGTCTTGCGATTCAGCGTGATACCCTTGGTGCCCTTTGAAAACAGCATCGGCTCGCCGTTCATCAGATGCAGCTGCGTGTCGGCCGCGGTTTTCTTCGCCGCAAATTCCTCGAACACATCCTTGTTATAGACGATGCAATTCTGGAAAATCTCGATGAAGGACGTGCCTTTGTGGGCATGGGCCGCCTTGAGAACGTCGGGCAGGCCCTTGTGGATATCGATACCGCGCGCAACGAAGCGTGCACCGGCACCCAGCGCAAAGGCACAGGGCGATGCGGGCCGGTCGACCGAACCATAAGGCGTCGAGGGGCTTTGCGTGCCCTGACGGCTGGTCGGCGAATATTGACCCTTGGTCAGTCCGTAAATTTCATTGTTGAACAGCATCACCTGGCAATCGAGATTGCGGCGCAGCAAGTGCATCGTGTGGTTGCCGCCGATCGACAGCGCGTCGCCGTCGCCGGTGATGATCCAGACGTCCAGTTCCGGATTGGCCAGCTTCACGCCGGTTGCAACCGCGGGCGCGCGACCGTGGATCGTATGGAAACCATAGGTCTCCATATAATAAGGAAAGCGCGAGGAGCAGCCGATACCGCTGACAAAAACCGTCTTGGACGGATCAGCACCCAGATCGGGCATGGTGCGCTGCACGGCCTTCAGGATCGCGTAATCGCCGCAACCGGGGCACCAGCGTACTTCCTGATCGGTTTCCCAGTCTTTCAGCGTGGTCGTGATTTTGGTCATCTCGTTCATGACAGATTCTCCTCAATCGCCGTCTCGATCTCGGCGATGGTAAACGGCTGGCCGGAAACCTTGGTCACCGGTTTCGCATCAACCAGAAATTGGTCGCGCAACAAGGTTTTTAGCTGTCCCATATTCATTTCCGGTACGATCACACGGTCGTAGCTTTTCAGCAAGTCACCGAGATTTTTCGGCATCGGCCAGATATTCCTGATGTGGATATGGGCGACATCCTTGCCCGCTTCAACAGCCCGGCGGACCGCCTGATGGATCGGCCCGAAGGTCGAACCCCAGCCGACAACCGCCAGCTTGCCGCCAGCCTTGCCCAGCGCAACATCCTGATCCGGGATACTGTCCGCTACGCCCAGCACCTTGTCGCGGCGGATTTCAGTCATCTTCTGATGATTGGCCGCGCCATAATCAATATGCCCGGTATCAATGCCCTTTTCGATGCCGCCGATACGGTGCATCAAGCCCGGCGTACCTGGCTTGATCCATGGCCGCGCCAGCTTCTCGTCGCGCGAATAAGGTTTCAATCCGCCTTCCGGCATCGTTTCCAGGAAGGTCGTCGGGAATGGCTCGAGACCACTAACATCCGGTATTTTCCACGGCTCTGCCGCATTGGCAATATAGCCGTCGGTGAGCAGCATGACCGGGGTCATATATTGTACCGCAATCCGCACCGCCTCGATTGCGCATTCAAAGGCATCGCTGGGCGAGCGCGCTGCAATGACCGGCATCGGCGCATCGCCGTTGCGGCCATAGACAGCCTGATAGAGATCCGATTGCTCGGTCTTGGTCGGCAGTCCGGTCGAAGGTCCGCCGCGCTGCGAATTGACAATGACCAAAGGAAGTTCGGTCATGATCGCCAGTCCCATCGCCTCGCCTTTCAGCGCAATGCCGGGACCGGAGGATGACGTAATACCGAGTTTACCGGCATAGCTCGCGCCGATCGCCGCCGCGATGGCTGCAATTTCGTCTTCTGCCTGGAATGTGGTCACGCCGAATTCTTTCAGCCGCGACAGGTGATGCAGGATCGCCGAAGCTGGCGTGATCGGATAACCGCCAAAGAACATCGGCAAGCCAGCCAGTTGCGCGCCAGCGACCAGACCGAGCGACAGCGCCTCTGCGCCCGTCACCGTGCGATATTTACCCGGTGCCGAGGGAGCGGCGCCGACCGTGCGCGAAGTCAAATGGCCACTGCCAAGACCGTCACCAGACAGCTCCGCCGTTTCGCCATAAGCATGGCCCGCGTTGAGCGCCGCAATATTGGCTTCCGCAACATCCGGCAATTTCGCAAATTTGCCTTTCAGCCATTCGACAATCGGTTGCCGGTCGCGCTCGAACATCCACAGTGCGAGACCCAGCGTCCACATATTCTTGCAGCGCAGGGCTTCCTTGTTACCCAGCCCGAACGGCTTCACCGCTTCGAGCGTCAGCGCGGAAATATCCAGCTTGAGCAATTGCCATTTCGCCAGGGATCCGTCTTCCAGCGGATTATTCTCATATTTCGCCTTGTCGAGGTTCCGTTTTCCGAACTCGCCGGCATCAGCGATGATCAGACCGCCCGCCCGCAAGGCATCGACATTGGTCTTCAGCGCCGCCGGGTTCATCGCGATCAACACATCGGGCTGATCACCAGCGGTTTCAATCGCGCGACTGCCGAAGTTGATCTGGAACGCGGAAACACCGAACAATGTGCCTTGTGGCGCCCGGATTTCAGCAGGAAAATCGGGGAAAGTCGCAAGGTCGCTCCCCGCCAGCGCCGTCGACAGGGTGAACTGCCCTCCGGTCAACTGCATCCCGTCGCCGCTATCGCCGGCGAAACGGACAACAACATTTTCAGCGTTGTCTTGAGAGGGACTATTCGATTCTTCCTGCTTCAATGCGGTGGCCATAATGGATTTTCCGTGCCTTTTATTTATATTACATAAGCCGCTCTAGAGCAGCTATGCACGCTGCTTCAAACCACAAAAACTAATAGGGATAAAGCATTTGTTTGGGACGCGCGTCCCGATTAGCGCTTGCCTAGTGATCATAGCCTGATCTAATCGATCAGTTAAACGCTAGGAGATGATCGATGACTGACGCTTATGTACGCCCCGATGTGCAGATGATTTTGACAATGATGGCCCAGTCGGACCAGCCGCTCATGTCAGAGGTCGAACCCGCCACAGCCCGTGAAATGTACAATATGATGGGCACTATGCTGGAGGCAGACGCGGTCGATCTGGCGCGGATAGAAGATATCGCCTGCCCCGGCCCGGCGGGTGATATAGCGCTCCGTCTATATGATAGCCAGGCCGAAAGAAGCGCGGAGACACCCGTCATCATGTTTTACCATGGCGGCGGCTTTGTCATCGGCGACCTGGAATCCCACCATAGTTTCTGCACCTATATCGCGCGCGAAACAGGCATCCCGGTCATAGCGGTTGATTATCGCATGGCTCCGGAAGCCCCCTTCCCCGCCGCACCGCAGGACAGTCTCGCCGCGACTCGCTGGGTTGCCGACAATCAGCAACAGCTCAAACTCAAGATCAGCGGATTGATCCCCTGCGGCGATAGCGCCGGCGGTAATCTTGCGTTAGTGGTCGGACAAATATTCGCAACCGAACCAGCGTCGGTTCCTGTCGTCGCCCAATTCCCCATCTACCCAGCGACCCGCATGGATGCAGAGGGTGGATCGATGGACGAATTCGCCGAAGGCTTTCTGCTCACCAAGGCGAGCATGGAATATTTCGACAGCCATTATGCGCCGAAGGACGATGACATTCACGTATCACCCTATCTCGGAGACCTTGCCAAATCGCCGCCAACGGTGCTGATCACCGCCGGTCTGGATCCGTTGCGCGATCAGGGACGCGATTATGCTGCCGATTTGATCCGCCACGGCGTGAACACGCATTTCATCGAAATGGCCGGCAATGTTCATGGCTTCATCAATCTCCGCAAGGCCGTGCCGTCAGCGCAGCAGGATGTCGACACAATGATTGCAGCCTGGAATACATTGCTCGCATCGCTGGAATCATAGAGCGGAACGCTTGCCGGAATTTGTCAGAATATCGGTAGCTTTTCCCTATTATTTGCAGCGGATGCAAATGGTTGAAGCCTGCATCAAGTGTAGCTTGGTTAGGCAGCGATAAATGCGCTATAAACGCCGCCAAACTTCTTGTCCTGTCGCGCTACAGGGATTCGTCTGACTTCTTCAGGGAAACCCGCGCAGCAGGACATTTTTGAAAGGCTTAGTAAAATCGATTATAGCAATCTCCCATACCGCCCTTGCGCCGGTATCATGCTCGCCAACCGGGAGGGCCAGGTATTCGTCGGCCAGCGACTGGACGCGGCCGACAGCCAATATCCCGACGCATGGCAAATGCCGCAAGGCGGGATCGACCAAGGCGAAAAAGCCGAAGCTGCAGCCTTGCGCGAACTGCGTGAGGAAACCGGTGTCGTCACTGACCTTGTCCAGATCATTGGCCGGAGCACCGAAGAATATCTTTACGACCTTCCGGACGAGTTGCTCGGCAAGATCTGGAAAGGCAAATATCGCGGCCAGCGGCAAAGCTGGTTCCTGATGCGCTTCACCGGCGAGGACGATCATATCGATATCCAGACCGATCAGCCCGAATTCAAAAACTGGAAATGGACCGATCCGCAAGGCTTGCCAGATTTGATTGTTCCCTTCAAAAGGGACCTGTATCGTGCGGTGTTGAAAGAATTTCTACCGCTGATTTAGTTCGAGTAAGCGAGATTTTCTATGTCCAGAACAGCCTCCGCAGTCGCAATCATCATTGCGGCCAGCATTTCCACGCCTGCCAATGCCGTACTACCGGCACCGGTTAAAGCAATGATCGACGCGGCCATTGCATCCGGCAACAAACAGGATGTTCAGGCTGTCGCAAAACTGGCGAAAGCCACTAATCCGGATGATCACGCCGAAATCGATGCCATCATGTCGAGCTTTAATAAGCAACTTGCAGCAAAAGCCGAAGCCGAGCTGCGCGAGAAACAAGAGGCCGGTTTCTTTGAACATTGGAAAGGCCAGGGGGAACTTGGAGGTTTTCGTTCAACCGGGAATACCAGCAATCTGGGTCTTTCCGGCGGCATCAAACTGGCCAAGGACGCCATAAAATGGCGTTTGAATTTTCTGGCGCGCGCCGACTATCAACGCAGTGCCGGCGTAACGACCCGCGATCAGTTGAGCGCAACCATCGAGCCCAATTACAAGTTCGACGAAAGCCTTTACGCTTATGGCCTCGCGCAATTTGAGCGGGACCGCTTTCAGGGATATTCTGCCCGCTACACCGTTTCAGGCGGACTGGGCTATGAGCTGGTCAAAACCAAAGACTTGCGGCTCGCTATCAAGGCAGGCCCTGCAATCCGGATAACCGACTTTGCTGACGGAGAGAGCAAAAGCAGCCTGGCCGCATTGGTTGGGCTGGACCTGGACTGGAAGATTTCCGACCATCTGAAATTTTCCCATGATGCCGGTGGTACTTATGCCAGCGATGCAAAAGGCTTCACTTCGGCCGTTGCCGTCATCGATAGTGACAACACAACATTCAATGCCACCTCAGCGCTTGACGCAAAGCTTCTCGGTTCACTTTCAGCACGCTTTTCCTATACGATAGAACATGAAACCAACCCTGCAGCTGGCAGTATCAAAACCGATACTCTCAGTCGCGCAACATTGGTCTATGACTTCTAAACGTCTGGAAAACGACGCCCGTTAGGGTGTTTCGGTATCCGGTTCTTCATCACCAACTTTTGGCTTTGGCGTAACCGCTTCGGCCGATAGGACCGGTTTCTTGTCTGCCAGTTTGATAGCAGACGCCAGCTGGTCATTCTGTGAGCAGCTCGACCGGCACAAGGTTTCAATCCGCGACAGGTTCACGCGGGCCTTTTCCAGCGCGCCCCGCTGGATGAGAGCCTCACCCTGCCCCGCCAGTGCATCAAGATTGTTCGGATCCAATATGAGAGCCTCGCGATACAGGCGGATCGCCTTGCCAGGCAGCTGCTGAACGCGGGCAATTTGTGCCAAAGCGATGAAGGCCGAACCATTGCGCGGATCGACGACCAGCGATGTTTCATAAAGGTCCGCTGCAAGATCGAGCTCGCCACGTTTCTGCGCGGCTTCACCCAATTGCATATATTCGACCGAGCGCTGCTTGATTTCTATATCGGCAGCCTGGCCGAAACTGGCGCTGGAAACAGTAACAAAAACAAGAGACAAGGCAATAACAGCCGGTGAAAAACGCATAATCAGCTCCAATAAACTCTCGCGACCATAGCCAGATTCACCTGCATGCTGGCTTAACATGATTTGCTTTCACAATTTTTCGAGGCACGTAAAATAAAAGCCATCCGTTCCGTCATGATGCGGTGAGAGAAGTGTGCCTTTACGATATGGGCGGCCAACCGGCAAATCAATCGATATTTCCTGCCATTGCGGATGGTTCTCGAGAAACTTGTCCGTCTGGTCACCGCCTTCTGCATCAAGAAGCGAGCAAACGGCGTAAACAAGCCTGCCGCCGGGCTTCACCATCTCGCTACCCAACTCCATCAGCCGCTGCTGCAATTCTGTCGTGTGATCGAGCCGCTTTGGCGACATCCGCCAGCGCAATTCGGGATTGCGCCGCCAGGTTCCAGTCCCGCTGCATGGCGCATCGATCAACACCAGATCGCAACTGGCTTTCAGATGGCCAAGCGATTCTATTTCATTGCCCGGTGCGAGCAAAATTGTCTCGATATTGCGGGCACTGGCTCTGCGCTTGCGGGGCTCTATCCGGCTCAACCGGCCGCGATCCGTGTCCGCTGCGATAATCTTGCTCTCCGGAGGCAGCATGGCCGCCAATGCGAGGGTTTTGCCGCCGGCTCCTGCACATAGATCGAGAACCAGAGCCGGCTTGGCAGCAGCGCCTGCCATCGCGATGGCCTGACTGCCGAGATCCTGAATCTCGATGGCGCCTTCGCGAAAGAGCGCCTTGTCTTCCAGCTGGCTTCCCGCCGGAAGCTCATAACCATGCGGCAAGGCCAAAGCGACTGCTTCCGGCCAGGCCGATTTGACTTCCATATCCGTTGAGCGATGCCCGTTGACCCGGACGTGCAGCGGCGCACGATCGAACAAGGGAGTTCGTTCGGTTTCGTCGATCAAACTGGCGAACCTGTCCGCCAGCCAGTCTGGAATCTGCGCACCGCTAGCGACCGGTTCACCTTCTGCAATCGCCGCAGGGCCATAATTTGAACCGCTAAAAAGCTCACGCAACTCGGGCTGTTCCGCCACCAGACCAAGCAAGGCCTGCCTGCCGCTTTCCGGCCGGTCTCCCCAGCGCCGGATGGCGGAATAGACCAGTTCGCGAATAGCGCGACGATCACCCGATCCGGCATAGCGGCGCTCTTTGAAGAATTTCTTCGCGATATTATCGGCAGACGCCCCATTGTCGCGCGCCGCGGCGATGATCCAGTCGAGCATCTCTATCGCGGCTTGCAGCCTTGCCGAAGGGGTCACTTGTCCATGCGATCGTCGGCGTCGAAACAATAATATACTATCCGTGCATCCGATCCATATTCCCTCTCGACCATCGTCTTGCGCTCGGAAGCGGATTCCTCACAACTTTCGAACGTCGAATAAACGTCATTCGTCCAAAGCGGTCTGGCATCCGTCTGCCCCGCAGGCCAGACAAACATCAGCAGCAATATTTTCGCCTCGATTATGAGATCCATGCAAAGCTCCTAACGCGTGGGATAATTTGGCGCTTCTCTGGTGATCGCTACGTCATGGACGTGGCTTTCCTGCAATCCGGCGTTGGTAATCCGGATGAACTCGGCCCGATCGCGAAGATCTTCGAGCGTCGCCGAACCGGTATAGCCCATGGCCGCTTTCACACCGCCGACCAGCTGATGAATGACATCGCGCGCAGGGCCCTTGAACGGCACCTGCCCTTCGATACCTTCCGGCACCAGTTTCATCTGGTCCTTGATATCCTGCTGGAAATAGCGGTCCGCCGATCCGCGCGCCATTGCGCCGACCGACCCCATGCCGCGATAGCTTTTGTAAGCACGGCCCTGATAGAGAAATGTCTCGCCCGGCGCTTCTTCGGTTCCGGCGAGCAGCGATCCGATCATCACGGCAGATGCACCGGCGGCCAGCGCCTTGGCAACATCGCCCGATGTCCGCAATCCGCCATCGGCGATGACCGGGATACCGGACTTCTCGGCTTCTTCCGCACATTCCATGATCGCGGTCAGCTGGGGAACGCCCACGCCGGCGACGACTCGAGTGGTACAGATAGAACCGGGTCCGATGCCGACCTTGATACCGTCTGCCCCTGCGTCGATCAGCGCGCGGGTCGCCGCAGCGGTGGCCACATTACCGGCAATGATCTGGGTATTGTTCGATCGTTTCTTGATATCTTCCACGGCCCGAGCAACCATCGCGCTGTGACCATGGGCGGTATCAACCACGATCAGATCACATTCTGCATCGATCAGCGCCTGGGTCCGCTCGAGTCCGCTTTCACCAACGGTCGACGCCGCCGCAACGCGCAAACGTCCGGTTTCGTCCTTGGTGGCATTGGGATAGGTGACCGCTTTCTCGATATCCTTGACCGTGATCAGGCCAACGCAGCGATAGTCATTGTCGACCACCAGCAATTTCTCGATGCGCCGCTGGTGCAACGTACGCCGCGCTTCTTCCTGACTTACCCCGGCCGGAACGGTCGCCAGATTGTCCTTGGTCATCAGCTCGGAAATCAGCTGTTTGGGATTTTCGGCAAAACGGACATCGCGATTGGTCAATATGCCGACCAGTTTGCCCGATTTCTCGACCACGGGAATTCCGGAAATCCGGTTCTGCTCCATGGTCGCCTGCGCTTCTGCAAGGGTTGCATCGGGTGCGATGGTGATCGGATTGACTACCATGCCGGATTCAAAACGCTTTACCTGCCGCACGGCAGCGGTCTGTTGTTCGACGGTGAGGTTGCGATGCAAAACACCAATGCCGCCCATCTGCGCCATGACGATCGCCATGTCCGACTCGGTCACCGTATCCATGGCGGATGAAAGAACCGGGATATTGAGCCCGATCAGCTTGGTCAGGCGGGTTTTTGTATTGGCCTGGCTCGGTACGATCTCGGAAGCGGCTGGCCGCAGCAGAACGTCGTCAAAAGTCAGTCCCAATCGAATTTCTTTATGTTTGCCTGACCTGCTCATTGTCGCCACTTTCCGATGTCTGAATTTGATTCTGTGGCGGCCCATGTAATCAGTTATCGGCTCCGCCGCTAGTGGCTAATCCGGGATATGTTGCGGTGGAGGAGAAATAACGGCCCAGCGCGACGTGAAAATTGGCGTCGGCAGCCGCTCCTGCCAGCATCAATCCCTCATTCACCTCATCGCTAACATCATGATAGGGCCCCTCAATATAGGCCTTGAGCCTGTCCTCGTCGGCGAAAGCGCTGGTAATCATATAGGCCGGAAGGCCGCGCTCCAGAAAAACATAGCCGTCCTGACGCTTGAGATAGGCATCCGATTTGCCGCTACGGTCAATCTCCCGCCCCTCTTGTGCGGCGAGCATCTCGATATCCTTGTCGAGCGCGGACTGGCCCAGACCGACAGCTGCAATTTTCTGCCCGTCGTCCGAAAGCGCGATGGTATCGGCGTTGAAAACCGCAACGAAATTTTCGAGTGCGATTGGCGGGTCGCTGACAAATGCCCGCGCACCAAGCAGGCCCTTCTCCTCGGCGGTGGTCGCCAGAAAATATATGTCCCGGTCATGATCTCCGCCGGACAGGCGCTTGGCCGTTTCGATCAGCAAAGAAATGCCGCTGGCATTATCCACTGCGCCATTGCAGATCCGGTCTTGCTCGGGCGCCAGCGGATCTTCCACCCGGCATATTCCGAAATGGTCCCAATGCCCCACGAACAGCACCGCCCCGTTCGCAGGACTGGTGCCGGGGATTTTTCCGATCACATTGTGCGACACATAGGATCGAACCCGGGTCCTGGCCGTCGCGTCCGCGCTCAGATCAAGGTCAAGCACCGAGATGGAAGCGGTCTCCTCCAGCAGCCTGTCGGCATCAAGTCCGGATTGCTTGATCAACTTCCTGAACTGGTCGAGGCTGATCACCCCTTCGAGCGCCGCATGATTTTCCGGATCAGCCAATGTCGTCGATCCTCGCTGATAGAAGCGCTGAAGTCGCGACCAGCGGTCCTGATCTTCAAGGATCGAAATCACCCCGACCGCGCCGGCCTGGATCAACTGCATTTTTCGAGTTCGAAAATCCGGCAACTCGTCCCTGTCTTCCGGTGGCGTGCTCGGCAGCACGACCAGCTTTCCCGCGACCGACGGGCTATCCTCTGCCGCCTCCGCATAGCCGGCAAAGACAACGGCCATATCGGCTTGCCGGAAGGAGGCCTCCCGGCCGCGCAAGATAAGCTCATCCTGTTGCAATCGCACCGCCCTGCCCGAAGCTGCAGCGGAGAAATCTATCCGGGAGCTCTCCGGCACACGCTCCACCAATGTCACCGGTTTGTACCAGCTGTCTTTTTCCCCTGCGGGCCTCAGCCCTGCCTCCGCCCATTGCGTGGCGATATAGTTGACGGTCTTGTTCTCGCCGACGGTTCCGGGCTGTCGCCCTTCAAACGCGTCACTCGCCAATATCTCGATATGCTTGAGCAGGTCAGCCTCGCCAATCGCCTCCGCGCGTGCCGCGCCGGAGAAAAGCAGACCCGATAAAATGAAAGCGGCAATGAAACGCATTGTAACAGCAACCCTTTTTCCAACCCGAATAATTCGCTTTTTCCTTGGCATTATCCCGCAAATAATCAATGACAATGAGACGGTTCGCAAGGGAGAATGGAAATGGGCGTTTCACTATTATTATTGGTGCTATTGGTCACCATCATCTATCTTTTTGCGAGCATCAAGATCGTCCGCCAGGGCTATCATTATACAATCGAATATTTTGGCCGTTTCACGACGACCGCCCAGCCGGGATTCAATTTCTATCCGGCGTTTCTCTACCGCGTCGGCCGCAAGGTCAACATGATGGAACAGGTGCTTGATATTCCGGGCCAGGAAATCATCACCAAGGACAATGCGATGATCTCCACCGACGGCGTGGTGTTCTTCCAGGTGCTCGACGCAGCCAAGGCCGCCTATGAGGTCAATGATCTCTACAACGCGATCCTCAACCTCGTCACCACCAACCTGCGCACCGTGATGGGTTCGATGGACCTTGATGAAACACTCTCCAAGCGCGACGAGATCAACGGCCGGCTGCTGACCGTGATTGACGATGCGACGACGCCCTGGGGGATCAAGATCACCCGGGTCGAGATCAAGGACATCCGTCCGCCGCAGGATATCATCAACGCGATGGCCCGACAGATGAAGGCAGAACGTGAAAAACGCGCCAACATCCTCGATGCCGAAGGCGCACGCGCTTCCGAAATCCTGCGCTCCGAAGGCGAGAAGCAGGGCCAGATCTTGCAGGCTGAAGGCCGCAAGGAAGCAGCCTTCCTCGACGCAGAAGCCCGCGAACGTGAGGCTCAGGCCGAAGCAAAAGCAACCCAGATGGTGTCCGAGGCGATTGCCGGCGGCAACGCACAGGCGATCAACTATTTTGTCGCTCAGGATTATGTGAAGGCAGTCGAAAAATTCGCTACGTCGCCGAACGCCAAAACCATATTATTCCCGATAGAAGCCACGCAGCTGATCGGAACATTGGGCGGCATTGGCGCTTTGGCCAAAGAAGCACTCGGCGAAAATACCCAGATGTTTTCACCACCCGCGCGCAAAGGTCCTTTCGACAACAAGGACAAGTGAGGCGAAGAGAAAGCAGAGCATAAGCAATGGATGACTTCACGATCAGCAACCCGGAATATGTCTGGCTGGGCCTAGCCGCGCTGCTTGCGCTGGCGGAGCTGTTCGTGCCCGGCGTCTTCCTGATCTGGGTGGCGGCAGCAGCGGCTGTGACCGGAATCCTGTCGCTGTTCATCGACATGACCTTTGCCGGTCAGCTGACCGTATTTGGCCTGTCGACGATAGCCGCGGTGCTCGGCGGGCGGCGCTGGTATCTGACGCACAATGTCGAAAGCGAAAGCCCGCTGCTCAACAACCGTTCGGCGCAACTGGTCGGACGGACTGTAACCGTTGTGGAGGCGGTTTCTGCCACCAGCGGACGGGTGAAGGTCGCCGATGGCGAATGGAAAGCCAAAGGGCCGAACATGAAAAAAGGGACCGTTGCAAAGGTTGCAGCGGTAGAAGGCGGTGTCCTCCGGCTGGAAGCGCTGGAAGACACCGCAATATTGGAATCCAAACCTATTTCTTGAAGAAACCCTTGGCCATATTGGTAATGTCGTTGAGCGGATTGCCATCGCCATCGCGATCCAGAAATCCGGTGACCTTGCCCAGTATACCGTCATCGCCGGTCAGCTTGTCCATCAGACTTCCCTCGCCATCAAGTCCGGCTTTTTCTGCCAGTGCCGGCAACAGGCCTTTGAGCTTTTCGGCATCAACACCAGCTTCGGCGGCGGCTTCCTTGACTGCGGTCATCTTGTCGGTGCTGCCGTCGCGCAATTTTGCGAACAGCGCCTCACCGCCCTTTTTGGCTTCCTCCGCCGTCATTCCGGCTTTTTCCGCAATGTCGTCGATACTGAAATTCTCAGGCAGCATATCCATGATTTTTTCGAGCATGCTCATAATTTATATCCTTCAATAAAAGTCGGTTTAGCGGACCAGTTTGCCGGCCATGCCGATGATGTCATCCAGAGGATTGCCATCGCCGTTCAGGTCGAGCATCGAGGCGATACCGCCAAGACCTCCCGAAGACGCCTTGCTGCCGCCGCCGAGCAAACCGCCGATCAGGCCGCCCAGTCCGCTGCCGCTACCGGCGCTGTCCGAGCTTTCCTTGGCCATATATCCGGCCACCATCATCGCAACGACCGGCAGCATTTTCTTGAGCAAATCACTGCTGATCCCCGTCTGCTGTTCTGCGCCGGCTGCGACGGTCCGGCTGACTTCCTTGGAACCGAATATCTGGCCGAGCACTTCATTGCCCTTGTCCACCGGCGTGGGCTGCGTACCCAGCACGCTGTCGAGCAGTCCGCCACCACCGAGCTGACCGAGCAATCCGCCTAGCCCGTCGAGGCCGCTTGGTTGCGCCTGGGTCGTCTTCTTGAAGCCGCCCAATATGGCAGGCAGCAATGCTGCGGCGCCCGCTTGTGCGACGCTTTCGTTGACACCCAGTTCCTTGGCCATCGTGCCGATGCCACCCGACTGCTGCAACATATCCATAATATTCATCGTCGCTCTCCTTCATTGCCATGACGGCATGGTTCGATTCTTTACTTGTCAGGACCTTAGCATATTTTCGCGACAGAAACCGGCCAATCCGCGGATTTACGAGTGTTTACACATTGGGGATGGCGGATAAGCGTCGTTGCCGGAGAGCGGCAATTGACTCCGCACCGGCTAGCACCGAGATATCTATTCAAGGGCGCGGTCACGTGAAAGCGGAACGCAAGGCCCCTAATATATAAAGGAACAAGACATGAGCATTTTCGGAAAAATCAAGAACGCGATTTTTGGCGGCGAAGCCAAAGCAGCAGAACCCGAAGTCAAAGCTGCACCGGTTGCAGCAGCCCCGACTGAACGAGCGGCGATCAGCGAAGTAGACGTTGCCTCACGGCTCGACAGCATCCCGGGCTCGGACAAGCTCAACTGGCGCACTTCGATTGTCGACCTGATGAAACTCGTCCAGATCGATGCCAGCTATGGCAACCGCAAGGAACTGGCGCAGGAACTCGGCAACAGCGACTATAGCGGGTCTGCGGAAGACAATATCCTGCTGCACAAGCAGGTCATGAACAAGATCGCTGCAGCCGGCGGCATCGTTCCGGCTGAACTGAAAGACTAATCATCTGGACGACAAGTCCGTTTGAAATTAGGCGGGGGCTGTGAGCGATCATAGCCCCCTTCTTTTTGCAGAAGCCCCGAAAGGCTGTCGCCGCTGCCCGAGACTGGTTGGCCTGCGGAAATCTTTGCGCAAGGACCATCCGGACTGGTGGAACGCACCCGTCCCCGCCTTTGGTGACCCGAAGGCATGGCTCGCCGTGGTAGGCCTCGCGCCCGGCACAGAAGGCGCCAACCGGACCGGCAGACCGTTTACCGGCGACGCCTCGGGCGAGATGCTATTCGCCACTTTGACCAAATTCGGATTTGTCGATGGTGTGTTTGCCAATGCCCCTACCGACGGGATCACCCTGAACGGCGCAATCATTCTCAACGCCGTCAAATGCCTGCCGCCGGAGAACAAGCCGACTGGCGCCGAGATCAGCAATTGCCGACCTTATCTCGCGAAGACGTTGGACGGATTGCCAGATCTGAAAATCATCCTGGCACTAGGCAGGGTCGCTCACGAGAGCATCATTCGCCTGTCCGGCGCAAAGCTCGCAGACCATAAGTTCGCCCATGGCGCAAAGCACGAGCTACCCGATGGCCGCACCCTGATCGACAGCTATCACTGCAGCCGGTATAATGTGAATACACGGCGGTTGACAGTGGAGATGTTTGAGGAAGTGTTCGAGCAGGCGGCCTATTTATCCTCGGCCAACCGCCCATAAAGCTCCGGACGCCGGTCCCTGAAAAATCCCATGCCAGCGCGGTGCTTGCGCGCCTGATCGAGATCGAATGATGCTGTCAGAACGCCGGTTTCCTGCGAGCCATATTCCGTCACCAGATCACCCCATTCATTGGTGATGAAACTGTGTCCGTAAAAGGCCTGCTCCTCTTCGACACCGATGCGGTTGCTCGCGACCACCGGCATGCAATTGCTCACGGCATGGCCCTGCATCGCCCGCCGCCACATCCGGCTGGTGTCTAGGTCTGCGTCATAAGGTTCCGAACCGATCGCAGTGGGATAGAAGAGGACTTCCGCGCCCATCAGTGCCATTGCCCGTGCGGTCTCCGGATACCATTGATCCCAGCAGATGCCGACGCCGATCCGGGTGCCGAACACGTCCCAGATCTTGAAACCTGAATTGCCGGGGCGAAAGTAGAATTTTTCCTCATAACCGGGACCGTCGGGAATATGGCTTTTGCGATAGACGCCCATGATCTCGCCATCGGGATTGATCATCGCAAGGCTGTTATAATGATGCGGTCCGTCGCGTTCGAAGAAACTGGCGGGGATGGCAACGCCATATTGCCTGGCGAGCTTCTGCATGGCGAGCACCGGGGTGCTCTCGCCCACTGGCTGGGCCAGAGCGAATAGCGCCTCGTCCTCGGTCTTGCAGAAATAGGGACCGGCAAACAGCTCGGGGGGCAGGATGATCTGCGCGCCCTGCTCCGCCGCTTCGGCGATCAGGCCGCTGACGGCATAGATATTTGTCTGTTCATCGCCGCCCAGGGGCAGCTGCAGGGCTGCTACGGATATATTGGTCATAGCAGCCCCATTAGCGGCTTAAGGGCGCTTCTTAAACAATAATGTCATCCGGTCGGATTCACCGATAGCTTCATATTTGGCTTTGTCGGTATCGCCTGACGACAGCACCGGCGGCAAAGTCCACACGCCGCCTGGATAATCGGACATATCAGCCGGATTGGCGTTGATTTCGGATTGGCTGACCAGTTCAAAACCGTTCAGTTCGAACAGGGCTACGACCGACCCCTGTTTCAGATAGCCTTTCGAGCCGTTGGACATGGCGTAGGAGGCATCCTTCTTGGCGCGGTGCTGGACAATCCCGACCATGCCGTCATCGGCTAGCATGTCGCGCAAGGCGCGGAGTTCGGAGTCGGCCCGGCTGCCGTTGAGCATGCCGTGCAAGGAGCGGAAGATCAGTATCCGGTCGACCTTGCCCTTCATCTCGTCCGGCATTTCGTCGCTTTCGAAGGCGAGTATCTTGCCGGCATCAACGCCTGTCCACTTGGCTGCTGTCGCCGGGAAACTCTCAGGCCAGCCCTTGGTCCGTGCTTCGCGGGCACGATCCGGAAAGCTGCTGTCGGAACTGTCGGCGTTGATCGCAACATATTGCCCGCTAGCGGCCAGATAGGGCGCCAACACGCGCGTATACCAGCCACCGCCGGGTCCATATTCGACGACGGTCTGCCCGGGTTTGACGCCAAAGAAAGCAAGCGTCTGTGCAGGATGGCGATAAACATCGCGGGCCTTGTCGTCGGCGCGTCGATTATGCGACAATACCGTCTGCAGGCCGGCATCGGTCATCGCAGCACCATTTTTTGCCTGTTGGTCGGCAGCCGCCGGAACGGCCGTTCCCAGCATTGCCAGCGCGGCGCTCGCCATCAGTAATTTTTTCATCATCTTGTTCCTCTAAAATAGTCGGGATCTGTTCTTCCTGCCTGCTAGTCTATGCGAAGATAGCCCGGACTCAATATGTTTTATAGAGCCCTATCCATAGACGGTCTATATTGCATCAGGACGTCTGGCCTCGGGTATAATTCGTCAAAAGGCACGGAATTTCCAGTATCCTGCACAATCCGGACATGTTTCCGGCCAAGTTTCCGCGGCTCGTCAACGCCGCAACTATGCGCGATCACCTCCACTTCGTGGACAATATTCCTGCAGTAATTAGCGACTTTCACTTTCTTGTCCTGCGGATCGAGACCGCGCTGCAGGCGCGGATTGTGGGTGGTAATCCCGGTCGGGCAGCTATTCTTGTTGCATTTCAGCGACTGGATACAGCCGAGCGAAAACATGAACCCGCGCGCTGTGTTTACGAAATCGGCGCCCGCACAAATTGCCCAGGCGGCGCTGGACGGTGTGATCCGTTTGCCCGAGGCGATAATCTTGATCCGGTCGCGCAAGCCATAGCGGTGGAAGATATCGGATAGCATCGGCAGGCTTTCCTTCAACTGCAATCCGACATTGTCCATCAGCGGCATTGGCGCTGCACCTGTGCCGCCATCCCCTCCATCCAGCGTGAAAAAGTCCGGAGCACTCTCGATCCCGCGCTCGTGGATGGCTTCGCACAATTGCTCGAGCCAGCCATAAGCACCGACCACAGCCTTGATACCAGTCGGCTTGCCGGTCACTTCCCGTACGTGGTGGATGAAATCGAGCAATTGATCGACGCTGTTGATCTCGGGATGGCGGTTGGGCGATATACTCGGCTGCCCCTCGGTTATGCCGCGGATTTCCGCGATCATCCGGTTCACCTTCTCGCCAGGTAATATCCCGCCCTTGCCTGGTTTGGCGCCTTGCGACAGCTTTATCTCGAACATCCTGACCTGTTCGTGCGCAGCGACCGCTCGCAGCTTGTCATCGCTCAGACTGCCATCCGCATCGCGCACGCCATATTTCGCGGTGCCGATCTGGAAAACAATATCGCAGCCCCCTTCCAGATGAAAAGGCGACAGACCGCCCTCCCCTGTATTCATCCAGCAACCCGCCATTTTTGCACCGTGTGAAAGCGCCTGAACCGCAGGAACGGACAAGGCGCCGAAGCTCATCGCGGAGATATTGAAGAAGGATGTGGCTTCGTAAGGATGTCTGGAATATTCCCCGATGACACATGTCGTGGTTTCCGCTGCATCGGTCTCAAGCGTCGGAAATGGACAATTGACAAAAATCGCCGTGCCGGCGGGATCCAGATTCTTGGTCGATCCGAATGCAATCGTATTGTCCATGCCTTTACCGGCCCGTGTCACCCATTCCCGTTCGGCCCGATTGAACGGCATTTCTTCCCGATCCATGGCGAAGAAATATTGCCGGAAAAATTCACCAAGAGTGGAGAAAATATGACGAAAGCGGCCAATAACCGGATAGTTCCGCCGCACTGCATCCTGCTTCTGCGTGATATCGATAATGAACAGGATAACGACAGCGGCCATTCCCAGCCCGAGCAGCAGGATAAAAATATAGGTCAGTGCGCTCAATACGCTCAGAATTCCGTCCGTCATCAATCGTCCTCTCAACTGGTAGAAGCTTGCGCCGTCCAGACAGAGGTTCGCTCAAATCAGCAATCGGGTTACGCTTGCTGCGGAATCTGTTGAGAAATGCAGTGGAAACTGCCGCCGCCGCGGAGCAGCGCTTTGCTGGACAGGCCAATCACCTTGTGATCAGGAAACAGCGCGGCGATCTTGTCGACCGCCTTGCTGTCGTTTGCAGCCCCATATTGGGGAACCGCCACAACCGTATTACCGATATAGAAATTCATATAGCTGGCCGGCGCGATGTCACCGTCGACTTCATATCGCCCCGCCGATGGCAAGCGCACGACCTGCAAGCCCGATGAAGCGGCTCGCGCTGCTGCATCGTCAAAGATCGCTTCGTTGGGATCATCCGATTGGTCTGCTTGCGGGATTGCGACCGTGCCAGGTGCAACGAAACGGGCGAGATTGTCGACATGGCCATCGGTATGGTCGGCAGCCAGCCCGTCTCCGAGCCAGCAGATATCCTGCACCGCCAGAGCATCGCGCAACCGTTCGGCAACCTGCTCTTTACCAAACCGGTCATTGCGATTGGAGTTGAGCACGCATTGCGCAGTCGTGATCAGTCGGCCAGCGCCATCGCCATCGATAGCGCCTCCTTCCAATATCCAGCCTTGGTCGCTGACCGGCAGGTCGAACCGC
>TARA_R110000796_G_scaffold14011_21_pt1 | contig 27049 bp, 24 predicted proteins | sample TARA_R110000796 | Tara Oceans TARA_R110000796 (sample SAMEA4397815) | marine metagenome | biome: Polar Biome; feature: [SRF] surface water layer (ENVO:00010504); material: water (ENVO:00002006), including particulate matter (ENVO:01000060) such as... | depth 5 m
TGACGGCATCAAGGTCTCGTCCATGGCCCGACTGACCGGCAAGACCGGCGTGGAAATGGAAGCTTTGACAGCCTGTTCCGTCGCACTCCTCACAATCTATGATATGTCAAAGGCGATGCAGAAGGACATGGAGATCAGCGATATCCGCCTGCTCTCGAAAAGCGGCGGCAAGTCGGGAGACTGGACAGCGGAATGAGCAGCTTGCTGCCTCTGGACGAAGCCCAGCAGCGACTGATCGCGCTGGCGTCCCGCCTGCCCGCCGAGACCCTGTCCGTCCATGACTCGCTCGGCCGCTATCTCGCCGCCGACCTGATCGCCAGACGCGAGCAACCGGCCGCCGATATGTCGGCGATGGACGGCTATGCGATCCGCTTTGAAGATCGGGACGGCCCGTGGACATTGATCGGTGAATGTCCGGCTGGCAGCCCGCCCTGCCGCGCGCTGCAGTCGGGAGAAACCGCGCGGATATTCACCGGCGCTTTGCTACCCGAGGGCGCCGATACAGTGGTCATGCAGGAAAATGTCGCAGCCGATGGCGCCACCATCCGCCTGACCGCAGAGCCCTCGCCCGAAATAGGCCGCCATGTCCGCCATCAGGGCGGCGATTTCAAGCAGGGCAGCATCGGCTTGCCCGCAGGCAGCCTGCTCAATGCGGCCGCGCTCGGCGAAGCGGTTATCGCCGGCTATGGCGAACTTTCGGTCGGGCAGCAGCCCCGCGTGGCGGTGGTTTCGACCGGCGACGAACTGGTCGCGCCCGGCTGCGAGACCCTGCCCCACCAGATACCCGCCAGCAATGACGTCATGCTGTCCGCCATGCTCTCCGGCCTGACCGCCGAAACCCGCAGCCTGAGCCGCATTCCCGACGATATGGAGATATTGTGCCAGACGCTGGAAAGCGCGAAAGACTGCGATATCATCGTCACCATCGGCGGCGCATCGGTCGGCGATCATGATCTGGTCGGGCCCGCCTTCGAGCGGCTCGGCGCGGAGATCGACTTCTACAAGATCGCGATGAAACCGGGCAAGCCGGTGATGGCCGGAAAGCTTGGCGACACAGTGATCTTGGCGCTCCCCGGCAACCCGGCCTCCGCCTTTGTAGCGGCGACCCTGTTCCTGCTGCCGCTGATCCGCTACATGGCCGGAGCCGCCCGCTATCTGCCCGAATATCAGAGCGCCCCGACCAGCGAAGCCCTCCCCGCCAATGGCCCCCGCGCGCAGTTTCTGCGGGCGAAGGTCGACCAGACCGGGATTACGCCTTTTGGCAGCCAGGACAGCGCCAAGCTATCGGTGCTGGCTGCGGCCAATGCGCTGCTTTGCCGGCCTGCTAATGCGGATGCGGCGCAGGCGGGTGAGAGGGTGCCGTTTATCGGGATTTAGTTAATGGCATCCCGAGACGATGTTTTCTGAACTGGCTTCGACTTACCGACCACCGATTTGAGCGTTGCCGCAATGGCGGCTTCGTGTTCCTTGATGAACTCTTTGAGTTCGCCCGTTTCTCGGGCTTCTTTAAGTGCGGTCGTAGACCCTTCGTCTAGCTTCATTAATCATCACCACACGATTATCCATCAAATCAAAGCGTGCATTAGAAGTTTTGAGTGCGTTTATTTTGCCATTGGTATCGTCAACGAGAAGGCGAAGAGTTGCCAATCCCTGGACATATTCGTCAACATTTCCCTGACCAACCACCTGCGAGAGGCTTTGGCTGGCAGCAGCGTGTGCAGCGATTGCTTGACGAGCTTCCCGCCTTGCATCTGTCAATCCCTGACCATCAAGAACAGTATCTGCCAATTCTGTGATACTAGCATCAACTTTCGCGCCAGTGGCGGAGAAGTCTTGGATTGCTGATAGATATTGCTGTTGCAACGATGCTTCGGTATTAACTTGCACGGTCGCGTAATAAGTAAATACTGCAGCAAATAGCCCACCCAAAGCGGCGGTCACAAGCGCGCCCACTGCGAGTTTGACGTTATGCACGATTTGATCGCGCGTAAGTCGTGAGTTAGGTATGGGTGCGGAGGCCATGTTACCTATTTGCTCTCTTTATGGCCAGATTTCAAGACCGCTTGAGTTGTCATTTTCGCATCCCTTATCGCCCGGTCGCACAATTGACTCGATTGATCGAGTCTCTCATGGCCCAATGCAATTGCCATCGAGTTAACGCACTCTTGAACCTCAGTGTGACTGCTTATGCCACCTCCGACTGTTTTTAATTTGACCGTCACACCTTGATCGACGACCGCCTGAGAATCGCACCCTGCGAGTGGGAAAAATGCCATCAATGCGAGAGCGAAGGGGCCGAATGATTTAACAAACACTTCCCCTGGAGATTGAATATCAATCTGAACTTCTGCCGCCAAGGAATCATCAAGTTCCTGCAAACCCAACTCAAAAAAACTAGGCTTCACGTCATTGGTTGGATTTGTCATTTCAACCGAATTGCGAAGAACGTCAAAGCCATTAAGCCATGTGGAAACAACAGCATGATCTTCTGCTGTGAATCGCAGCTTAGAAGTTCGAAATTCACTTACATAGTCACCACGGAAAATAAAATTTCGATACGCGAGCTTGTAAATTTCCTCGTGAAAGCTCCGTTTTAACTGGAAAAATGCCGTTTGAGTGTGGAGAGCTCTAATCATCTCTTCGCTCAATAACCGTTTAGGAGAAGCGCTTCTCCATTTAACTCTCCGGCCAAGATAAACATACTCGGTTTCGTCATCGGTCGCCGAAATTTGCTGAAAATCACCCGCGTCATCAATAAGTTCGCCGATCAAAACGTCTTTGTCATACCCTTCAGCAGGAACGACAATGAGATCTCCCCGCTTAGCCTCAAACAGCAACGCCTTTAGGAAACCAAGTCGCGTTTTGTCGCCACGACCTACACCTTCTGTTCCTACATGCTGGTTGCCCCGCGCACGACTTTCTAATTCCCTGCTCCAACGATCATCAGCAATAATCTCCAGAATTTTATCTTCGTTCCAGTCCTCTTCTTTGTACGGAATGTCTTCAAGGCCTCGAATGTCTAAAAAAACTGCCTTTGCGTTTCGAACTTGATTGTAAAAACGATAGGTTTTGCCGGGTGAGCACTTGAACACTCTGTGGTCGTCCGCAATTATAAACGCATCTAGTTCAACAATTATATCGGACATTCGAATCTTCCCCCAACTGAGGGATCGATATCTTACACTGATACTAAATAGTCAATCTTAGCTTAGTTTAGGAGCGGTTGAGCTAATTACCTATGCAGAGAGACAATCACTTCCCGCTTGACTTCCCCCGTTTTGTTTCTTAATTGTTCTGTATTCGTTCCCAGAACAGGACACTGGACATGCTCACGCAAAAGCAACATGAATTGCTCTGTTTCATTGATGACAGGCTCAAGGATAGCGGCGTTTCCCCCTCGTTCGAGGAAATGAAGGAAGCCCTCGGGCTCAAGTCCAAATCCGGTATTCACCGGCTGATCAGCGCGCTCGAGGAGCGGCACTTCATCCGCCGCCTGCCCAACCGGGCGCGCGCTCTGGAAGTGTTGAAACTGCCCGAGGGCGGTTTGCACGAAGCGGAGCCCTCCAATGTTGTATCGCTGCACCCGGACACACCGGTCCGCGAGGTCATTTCCAATCCTGCTCCGGCTGCCAATAATGACGTGCTGGAAATCCCGTTGCACGGACGGATCGCCGCTGGCGCTCCGATCGAGGCAATGGAAGGCCAGTCGGCGCTCAGCGTCCCTGCTGCCCTGCTCGGCCCCGGCGAACATTATGCCCTGGAAGTGTCCGGCGATTCGATGATCGACGCAGGCATTCTCGATGGCGATTATGCGCTGATCCAGAAAACCGAAGTCGCGCGCGACGGCGAGATTGTCGTCGCCTTGATCCATGAGGAAGAAGCGACGCTGAAATATCTCCGCAAAGAGGGCAGAAGCATCCGCCTCGACCCCGCCAACGCCGCCTATGAGCCGCAGATTTACGGCGAAGGCGAAGTCCGCATTCAGGGCAAGATGGCCGGATTGCTGCGCCGTTACTGAACGGTTTTCTTGACGGTAGCCTTCCGCGCGTCAACCTTTCTCGCGCCGCCCGTCCTCGCATCAGCCTCTCCGGATCGGTAGCGGGTCCAGTCATGCCTGCCTGTCCTTTCTAGTGAAGTAGAGATTTTCTGCTGCTCCAGATCAATCGTCATGCCTCCCACGCGAGACAGCAGGTCCCGATCTGCCCTGATCCAGCGCGGCTCACAGCTTTCCGGTAACCATCGGTCGCTCACCACGATATCGGCACGGCGACAGGCTGCAGACAGAGCCAGAGCGGAAATATAATGCGAGCTGCGAGTGGCCATAACCAACCATTTCCGCCCCTCATTATCGATGGTGACAAGACAAGCGTCGCTATTGCATTCGGCATTGGGCCAGTCTTCGAGCGCCTGCGATTTCCCCTCCACTCCGGCATTTTCACGGATCATGTCGCGAATGAAATCTCCGCCACTGGTGCGGAGCATCGCCAGCTCCCCCTGATCGTTTCGGATGCCGACATGGCGGCCGTCGCCGGTGATATAGATATCCGGTGCGCGGTTGGTGATGATCAGCAAGGCTCCGACTATAGCGGGGATCAATCCGAGATAGCGCCATCGCTCTCGCCACAGGCAAATCCACAGGCCAGCCAATATCACCAGTCCGAACGCCAATACCGGCATCGACGGCAGCATCGTCACCGCGCCTGGGCGGGAGGAAACAAAATGGGCGAGCGCGATCAGACTGCTCAAGGCCTGTTCGCAGAGCCACCAGACGGGCGCGCCTAGACCGATACTGTCCAGCAGCAAAGCAAGCGCCTCCAGCGGCATGATCACGAATGTTGTCAGAGGGATAGCGACGATATTGGCCAATGCGCCATAAAGCCCTGCCTTGTGAAAATGATATAAGGCAATCGGCATCAGGACGACTTCCACCACCAGGCCTGTCAGAAACAGCGAAAATATGAAACGACCGAGTCGGCGGATCAAAGGTTCGTCGCGCAGCATCACCAGCGCCTTGATCCGCGGATGCTCGTGCAGCGCGATAATCGCGGTGACCGCCGCAAAACTAAGCTGGAAGCTCGGCCCGACCAGCGACTCGGGCCAGAAGACCAAGACGAACAACGCGCCCGCCGCGACCATCCGCAGGGTGATCGCGCTGCGCCCCATCATCAATGCGACCAGCGCCAGCAGGGCAGCGACGCAGGCCCGGATCGTCGGCACTTGCGCACCAGTCATCAGCGTATAGGCGACCGCCGCCAGCGCCGCGCATCCCGCTGCCACTATCGGCAAGCGGAACCGCAGCGCCAATAACGGCGACAAGGCGAGCGACTTGAGCACCAGCAAATAGATTGCGCCCACAACCGCCGTGACATGCAGCCCGCTGATCGAGAGCAGATGCGCCAGACCGCTACGCCGCATCGCCTCGGCATCCGCTTCATCGATGGCACCGCGATCCCCGGTGGCCAAGGTTGCGCCAATCGCCCCGGCAGCACCGGACATTTGCGACTGAACATGCGCGGACAGCTGCTGGCGATAGCGCGACAGCGCAAAGAGCGGATCGGCGCGCTGCAATATCCTGATTTCTCCCAACGCCTGCCCGGTCGCGCCGAGCTCCTGAAACCAGGCGCGTTCGGAGAAATCATAGGCTCCGGGCAGCGCCGGCATCGCCGGTGGCATCAAGCGTGCGCGCAGCTGGATCAGGGCACCGTCCTGCAAATCCGGATAGGCCTGATCAAGCGGCACATTGACCCGGACCTTTGGCGGCAAACCGGAATTTTCACCGGTATCCAGCATCAGCCGGACCATATTGCGCGCCAACACCGGCTCGACCCGCTCAATCCTGGCATTGAATGTGGTGACAATGGGCCGGTCCAATACCGGCGCGGCGACGCTCCACGACCGGAACCCGATCAAGGCGCAGCCAATGGCCGCCAGCAGCGCGAACCAGAAAAGTGCCTTCCCGGCTCTCGTATCTCGTCCCGTCATGACGGCAAACAGGGCAATCCCGCAGCACAGGCTGATAAACGCCATCGACCAGGCGGGATTAGCGAGAACATACCAGGACGCGATGCCGCAACCGAGCGCCACCGGCACCCATAAGGGAAGCTGATCCCGCTCCTTTTCCATTTGTATTTCAATCAATTTGGAGAGTTGCGCGCCACGCCATGAATCAGGCAATTGTCGCGGATCGAACAGCGTGCTAAGGGCGGTGCCGATCAAACCGGTACCGGTGCCAGTGGTGCTATTCGGGCTCGATCCATCCCGCATTTCAAAAATCTATCACAGGGACCATCAAGCGTGAATTCAAATGATGCTGAACAGCCGAAAGAGACAAATATGGTCGTAACCCGCTTTGCTCCCTCCCCGACCGGATTCCTGCACATTGGCGGTGCCCGTACCGCGATGTTCAACTGGCTGTTTGCCCGGCACCATGGCGGAAAAGCGCTGCTGCGCATCGAAGATACCGACAAGGCGCGCTCGACCCAGGAAGCGATTGATGCGATTTCCGAAGGGCTGGAATGGCTGGGTCTCGACTGGGATGGCGAAACGGTGTTCCAGTCGGAACGCGCCGAACGCCATGCCGAGGTTGCCCATGAACTGCTGGCGTCGGGCAATGCCTATAAATGTTTTGCGACCCCCGAAGAACTGACCGAAATGCGCGAAAAGCAGCGGGCCGAGAAAAAGCCGATGCGCTATGACGGCCGCTGGCGCGAGCGCGACCCATCGGAAGCTCCGGAAGGTGCGCCGTTTGTGATTCGCCTGAAAACCGAAACCGCCGGCAAAGTGACCATCGCCGACATGGTACAAGGCGATGTCTCGGTCCAGAATGGCGAGATTGACGATTTCATCCTGCTGCGCTCCGACGGTTCGCCAACCTATATGCTCGCGGTCGTCGTCGATGATCATGACATGGGCGTCACCCATTTGATTCGCGGTGATGATCATCTCAACAATGCTTTCCGCCAATTGGCGCTGGTCCGGGCAATGGGCTGGGCCGAGCCCGTTTATGCGCATATCCCTCTGATCCATGGCAATGACGGCGCAAAATTGTCGAAGCGCCACGGCGCGCTGGGCGTCGAGGCCTATCGCGACATGGGCATATTGCCAGACGCGATGTTCAACTATCTGCTGCGCCTCGGCTGGGGCCATGGCGATGACGAGATCATCTCCCGGGCGCAGGCTATCGAGTGGTTTGCGCTGGAAGGCGTCGGTAAATCGCCTTCGCGCTTCGACGCGAAAAAGCTGCAAAATCTCAACGGTCAATATATGCGCGAGGCCGGTGATGCGGACCTCGTGCGGCTCGCGACGCCATGGATCGAACAGGAATTGGGCACGTCCTTATCGACTTCAGACAGCGATTTGCTGGGCCAGGCGATGCCGGTTTTGAAGAGCCGGGCGAAAAATCTGATCGAATTGGCCGGATCCAGTCTTTTTCTCTTTAAAAAACGCCCACTTGGCCTCGACGAACGGGCAGAAAATCTGCTAGACGCTGACGCACGGACGCTGCTTAAATCGATTCACCTTGGCTTGACTGATCTGGAAGACTGGACACTCGAGGCAACGGAAGAAGTCATAAAAGCGATCGCGGAGTCTGCCGAACTGGGATTGGGAAAGCTCGCACAACCTATGCGCGCCGCACTGACAGGAAGTACCAGTTCACCCGGAATTTTTGACGTCCTGATACTTCTTGGTAAAGAAGAATCATTAGGCCGTCTTGCAGATCAAATAGAAAAAACCTGATTTTTCAGGAGCAGAAAGGACAATATCGTGGGCGATAACGCAAAATTCAGCATCAACGGCGACACTCATGAATATCCGATTCTGACGGGCACAGTGGGCCCCGATGTTGTAGATATTCGTAAATTATACGGCCAGACCGGTGCCTTCACCTATGACCCCGGCTTCACTTCGACCGCTAGCTGCGAGTCCGAGCTGACCTTCATCGATGGCGGCGAAGGCGTATTGCTGCACCGCGGCTATCCGATCGAACAGCTAGCCGAGCAGAGCAGCTTCATGGAAGTTGCGCATCTCTTGCTGCGTGGCGAATTGCCGACATCGGAAGAATTTGCCGATTTCAACAACACGATCACGCGTCACACCATGGTGCATGAGCAACTGCGCGGTTTCTATCAGGGCTTCCGCCGCGACGCTCACCCGATGGCGATCATGTGCGGTGTGGTTGGCGCATTGTCAGCTTTCTATCATGACAGCACCGACATCAACGATCCCGCCCAGCGGATGATCGCCAGCCACCGTCTGGTCGCGAAAATGCCGACAATCGCCGCCATGGCCTATAAATATTCGATCGGTCAGCCGTTCGTCTATCCCGACAATGAATTGTCCTACACCGGCAATTTCCTGCGCATGACATTCGGCGTTCCCGCCGAGGAATATGAAGTGCATCCGGCGATTGAAAAAGCCATGGACCGGATTTTCATCCTCCATGCCGATCACGAGCAGAACGCCTCGACCTCGACCGTCCGGCTTGCCGGTTCTTCGGGTGCCAATCCGTTTGCCTGCATCGCGGCCGGCATTGCCTGCCTCTGGGGCCCTGCCCATGGCGGCGCCAATGAAGCAGCGCTCAACATGCTGAAGGAAATCGGCCATCCCGATCGCATTCCGGAATATATCGCGCGCGCCAAGGACAAGGACGATCCGTTCCGTCTGATGGGCTTTGGCCACCGCGTTTACAAAAATTACGATCCACGTGCATCGGTGATGCAGGAAACCGTGCGTGAAGTATTTGAAACGCTGAAGGTCAAGGATCCGGTCTTTGATGTTGCCCTGAAACTGGAAGAAATGGCGCTCAACGATCCCTATTTCATCGACAAGAAGCTGTTCCCGAACGTCGACTTCTACTCGGGTATCATCCTGTCCGCGATCGGTTTCCCGACATCGATGTTCACCGTATTGTTCGCCCTTGCCCGCACCGTCGGCTGGGTCGCTCAATGGAACGAAATGATTTCCGATCCAGGCCAGCGCATCGGTCGTCCGCGTCAGCTGTACACAGGTCCGGCCAAGCGCGACTTTGTCCCTATCGACAAGCGGTAGAGATAATAAACATTTATAGAAGAAGGGGAGCCTCTGTGCTCCCCTTTTTTATGGCTCTTTTCGGTCGGGAAGCGCCAGGGTGAAGGTTGAACCTTTACCAGCCGCGCTCGCTACGGTCAGACTTCCGCCCATGGCATGAGCCAGTCGACGCGAGATAAACAGACCCAGTCCGCTGCCGCCATCGCCAGACCGGCCAAGCCGTTCGAATTTCTCGAAAATCCGGCCCTGGTCTTCCGCAGCAATGCCGTCGCCCTGATCGGTTACCGAAATCCGCGCGAGTTCTTCGCCGGCAGAAACGCGCACCTTGATCACCGAACCGTCGGGCGAATAGCGGATGGCGTTACCGATGAGATTGACGAGTATTTGCAGCGACCGGCGAAATTCGCCACGGGCAGGAAGCTTGTCGCTTTCCTTGGGCAGGTCGATCCTGATTTGATGATCAGAAGCCTTTACCGCCAGCAAACCCGCCGCGCGGTGCGCCAGATCGACGAGATCGATATCATCAGGAGCAACCGTAAATTCGGGCCGTTCAATAGCCTCGAGATCGGACAGATCATTGACCAGATCCAGCAAATGCCGGCCGGCCGATGCGATATCCTTGGCATAGCTGGCATAGTCACCCCGCAAAGGACCTTCGAGCTTGCTGCTGATCGTTTCTGCGTTCGCGATGATCTTGCCAAGCGGCTGGCGCAAGGCCGGACCAAGCTGGGACCCGAACAGACTGTCGCTGATCAGTTTTCCGGCCACGGCCTTGGCGTCTTTGCCGCTTGTCTCCGGATCATCCGGCGTTGCCGTAAAGCGGTAGCCAGCGAAAATGCCGCCCTTGTCTATCAATGGTTGCCCTTGCAGCACGAACAGACGCTGGCTCCCGCCTTTCTCGCGCACCCGCTGATTACGGATCGGTTGCCGCTCGGCCACTGATTCGAGCAATCTCGCGTGGGCCGAAGGGGGAATGACATCATATATATCGAGCAAGGACTGACCAATAGCATCGGAAGCCTGCCCAGCTTCGACGGGCATTTGCTGGGCGATGATCCGCAGAGCCGCATCGGTTCTGATCGCTCCCCGCCCTTCCAACCGGTCAAAATCACGTTCGCGAGCGGAATCTATTTTGCCCGTGTCATCATGAGGGCGCTCTTTCCAGTCGATAATGGCCAGGCTGAGCTGCTGGTCTTTTTCTGACGAAACCAACCGGGTTTCGACCCACATATCAATCCGGCAGTCATCATCCGATGCCTGTGCCGCTCGCGACAGATTCATCCCCAGTCTGCGACTGATCCGGCACAATTCCGCCAATTCTGGTACCGCCAATGCTCCGCCTTCAGCGCCACCGCTGCGCAGGTGCAGCCGCATCAACAGCGGATCGGCGGACAAAAGCATGCCGTCGAAATCCACTTGCCCGCGCACCGGTTCGGCCAGTTTGCCTGATCCCGTCATTTGCCCCGATCACCCAGACTGTCGTCGGCGAGAACCCGTTGCGCGTTCTGGAAACTATCGGGTGCGGCCCAGCGCGATGCCAGAGCTAGCGACCGGTCCCGGTCGGTCTCTCCATAGGTGGCTGCGGTGAGAATATGGTCGCCGTCATCAAGAGCAAAAAATACCGACAGGGCCTCCTGCACAGGGAAATCTGCCGCACGCATGGCGACGACAAGCCGTGCCATATCCGGTTCGGCCGTGAAGGTCACAATCTGATCGCTGGTCAAACCTGTCTGTCTGGCCAGTCGCGCAATGAACAGGGACAGACCATCTCTCATCGGATGCGGAATATGGTCCTCCGCCGTTTTCGATTGCTCGATCAACTGGGCGAGACGGTCGGCCTTGCGCGCCACGCTGGCGCTTTCGTCATGAGAGGCCAGTAGCCGCTCGGTTGCCGTCTGCAATTGCAGACCGGGCAAGCCGGAAAGCCGGGCGAGCGAGGCCGTTACGGGCCAGGCAAAAGCATATGCGATTTCAGCGGGCAAATCGGCCAGACTGGCGGATATCTCGCCGACCGCGCTGGTGGTTTTCGATTGCGCTACCAGCAGGCCCATGGCGGCTTCGGCAATCACCGGATCGTCATGATCGAGGTGACGGGTCAACGTCGCCTCAAGATCCGCTTGCGAAATCTTCTGCAACAATCGCGCAGCCAGTTCGCTTTGCTGTGCTTTGACAAATAGATGCTGGACGATTTCCACCGTCTTGAGCAAACCGGAATTCTCGAGCAAACGAAAGCTCTGACCTGCCCCGCCTGCCGCAATCTTCACGAGTGTTTCCTGCGTAACGCCAAGCTCCTGGGTCACTATCACGCAGATACGCGCTTCGATCTGGCCGATCACACTGCGCAGATATTGCCGCGCATTGGACCGCATCCGGTCATTAAAAACCACATTGGTTCTGGGAAACAGCGCCTGAGCAAAGTCCTCTGCAATGAACGTAGCTTTATCAGCCATTGCAGAAGCATGCCGGATGATATCGTTATTCATCGTCTCGTTCATCGAAAAACTCGCTGTGCCATAGCCTGTCCGTACCCCAATGTGGTTAACAAGCCGCTAAGCGGGATTCGGCTATTGGCCCCGCAAGGCAGGTTTCTCCGGCGAATCTTTGGTCAGATATCGATCAAGAACGAGAAACAGACCGGTATAAAGTGCTGCGCCATAAAGGCCGTATGGAAACGCGCCAAAAATAGTGGCCAACAGCAAAACGAGCAAGATCAATCGCATATCCGGCTTCATCAGAGCCAGACGGCGATTGAGGGTTCCGGCCCTCGAGAGAAGCAGGTGGGCGGGCAACAAGAATGCGATCACTAGATTTGGCGCCAAAGTCGGTGTAACAGAGGCTTTCACCAGAAGGATCACCACAGCAGTTGCCGCGAGAAATTCCAGCGCCAAACGGGTCCAGTCCCTTACAGTCACCACACTGCCAAATTGCACCATTGCTGCGCGCATATATTGCGCCACGCTGCCGGCAAAAAGCAGGATCAGCGATGCAACGGCATAACCGAAAGCAGCCGTCAGAATTGCGCCAGCCCCTGCTGTCAGCGTAAATATGCCAAGATATTGTGGCGCAGCCTTTTTCTTCCAAAGCCGTGGAAGACTGCGTTTCACCAAAGGATGTAGAAGAAAGCGGTTGAGGAAATTACTGCCTTTGGCGGGCATGTCTCTCAACTTGCGCCGGGTAAATTGCTCCGCACTGATTTCGCTTTGCACATGCGCAATTGCCCCGGCGCCCATTCTGCGATCTGAAATAATCGCACGCGGACAATCCGCCTGCACCGCCGTTCTCAGCAAGGCAGAGCCGACCTCCCAGTCATCCGGGATATCGATCAAGGCGCTCAGGCGCGAGGTGTTGAGCGAGACAATACCCAGCCAGCGCTGGTTGAGGTCAATCCGCTCGAACTCCTGATATTCGTCCCCGTGCAACACGGTAAACAGCAATTCCTGCGGTTCCCCGCTCAATTGTTCAACAATCTCTGCATTGGGCAATATGCCGTCGGCGATATAGATTATGTGATCCTGATCGGTCGCATATTGTACCAGATCACTGGGGGTGCGGACATATTCCGCATCCAGTCCCTGCTGTTTCATCGCATCGATCTTCTGCAACAAAGCGCCATGCGTCACGGGGCAGAGGAAAATAAATTTTTCGCAACCGAAGCGCTGCGCGGCGCGGATCTGCAAGTCGAGCAGAGTGCCGTCGAATAACGGCAGCAAAGCAATCGGGCCAGTCCCCTCGAGATCGTCTTTTGCTAAGGAAATCAGTGCCAGTTTCACGAATATTTGGGTCCCGGTCGATGAATAGGAAGGTTGTTCCTGTCCATAGATGGTGGCGCCCGAACATGCCAATCGATAATCCGGAGAAGTGGGTGCAGTTGGGCAGTTATTACGCCAGAAAGGAACTCAGTCCCGATGGACCTCGACTTCGGAAACTGCACGTTGCAATTTCCGCAATATCACCGGATCGCCTGGCGCCGAATGAGCGGCTTCATCGGCTAGATGCAGAATCTTGGTCGCAGAGAAACTGGCAGCAAGCCCCTTCAGACGCCACGCAGCATATTCCCAATTGGCATCGCAACGCGCTCGGCTCAGAAGATCGACTTGCCGTCTTGCGCTCTCGAGAAACGCCGCGCGGAGCTCTGCAATGAGCAACTGGTCGTCGCCTACTGCAGCCGTCAGAGCGGCATCCAAAGCTCCATAATCAAATGACATTTTTGTCGAATACACCCGATATGGTTAACTTATAGTTTATATGATTCGATATTGTGTTAAATAGCATTCATGACAGGTGAAAATAAGATAATCGGGATGTGGCGCGATCGGGATGAAAATCCTGACAGCGAACAGGCAGAAGCAACCGCAAACATGGCGAGTGATGCGCACGGTCCGGAAGCGGAACAGCAAGATTCAGCTGAAGAAATCCAGCAAGATAGCGAGAGCCTGTCGGACGACAGCTGGAGCCATTATACTGATGAAGTGACAACTGCCCCGGCCCGATCGCAATATATACCAGTGTTATTGCTGGCTATTTCCGCCCTCGGCTGGACCGGATTTTTCTTCTGGGCCAACCGCGATATTTTCACCGCGATACCATCTGCCAAGGCCGGGATAGACCTGATCACCCAATGGTGTTTGCCGATTGCCACGCTGGGCGTCGGCTATCTGCTCTACATGCGCAACAGCAGCAAAGAGGCGAATCGCTTCAACGATGTAGCCTCCTCGCTGCGCGCCGAGTCCGAGTTGCTCGAAGCCCGACTGAAAACGGTCAATAACGAACTCAGCGTTGCGCGCGAGTTCCTGAGTCACGAAAGCCGCGAACTCGAATTCCTCGGGGACAAATCTTCTGTCAAACTGGTCAATGCCGCCGAATTGATGAGAAGCTCGCTGGAAGACGGTCTCGGCAAAATGGTGAAGCTCGATCAAGTCGGTGAAGCCGCTTATAAAAATCTCGAGCAGCTGCGCGACCATCTGCCGGTGGTCATCAACACCGCCAAGGACGTAACCAATCAGATCGGTAATGCCGGGCGGACGGCCCAAACCGAAATGGCTGCCATGGTTTCGATCCTCAGAAAAATCGGGGAAGTCGGCGCCGGAGCCAAGAAGAGCCTCGATGAACTGACGGACAAATCGGTCCTCTCGGTTGAAAGTCTCGCGGCCGAAGCGGAACGAATCAAAGCGAGTTTGATGAAACAGCTCGATGACGCCGGTGCCGGCTCGGCCGAACTGGCGAACCTGTTGGAAAAAACGACAGCAGAAACCATCGAAGCGCTGCGCAAAGCACGATCCGATCTCGCTTCCGAAACATCGGAATCAGCGCTGGTGATGCGTGCAGACCTCGACGCTCTCGAAGCGGCTCTGGCAAGCGCCGGCAAAGTCGCTGACGGAGAAGAGCTGCGCTTGAAAGCGCTGGCGGCGACGCTTGACCAAACCGTCTCCGAAATCTCTGACAACCTCAAAAAGCTCGACAACGAAAGCGGCGACAAGACGGCGAATCTGGCCTTTGCAATGGCCGCGATGGAACAGAATAGCGCCGCCCTGCAGCTTTCGCTCGAAAGTGGCCATGGTGTCGCCGATGGCATGATCGAACGTATGGAACGCCTACTGGTGGCGCTTGATAGCAGCGCGCGGGAGATGGACGAAACCCTGCCCTATGCATTCGAGCGGGTCTCGGAGAAATCCAAGGAAAGCCTGGCTCTATATGGCCAGATCGCCAGCGAAGCGAACAAGGCGCAGGAAGACGCTGAAAAAATAGCGGAGCGCATTGCGCAAACCGACCTGTCGATCAGCCAGCAGCAGGAACAGATTCAGAAATTGCGGGAAGAGGGAGACGTTGCGGGCCGATCGATTGTCGACCAGATTGCGGCAATTTCCAAATCGCTCGAAGAAATCCGCGAGCAGAATGAATCTCTGGCAGAAAGCGCCGGCGAGAAGCTGATCAGTGCCCTGTTGCGGGTCAAGGACACAGCGAAACAGGCTTCCGAACATTCGCGCGAAGTGCTCGAAAAGTCGATTGCCGGCTCAACCGAAACCTTCGAAAGAGTAAGCGAAGAAGCGCTGAACCGGATCATCGACGACAAGATCGGGTCAATAGCTCCGAAGCTGGAGAAGGCTGTGTCGAGTGCGGTTGCGACAACCCAGTCGACCGCTGCCCATCTTACCGATCAATTGGCCGCCATCGAAGACATGACGACCAATCTCGAGCAACGCATCCTGTTTGCCAAGGAAAAGTCCGAGCAAAGCAGCGACGAGAACTTCACCCGGCGGGTGGCGCAACTGACCGAGTCACTGAACTCCATATCGATTGATGTCGGCAAGATTCTGTCGAACGACGTCACCGACACCGAATGGGCCGCCTATCTGAAGGGCGATCGCGGTATCTTTACGCGGCGCGCCGTTCGCTTGCTCGACAATCGGGAAGTGCGCGAAGTGCTGGCGCAATATTCCGCGAATGACGAATTCCGCGAGCATGTGAACCGCTACATTCATGATTTCGAAGCGATGCTGCGCGGCGTGCTTGCCACCCGTGACGGCAGCGCGATCAGCGTGACCCTGCTTTCGTCAGATGTCGGCAAACTATATGTCGCCCTGGCCCAGGCGATCGAGCGTCTGCGCAGCTAGGATCAGACGTCTTTCATCCGTTCGCGGCTGTTGAAGAAATCAATAGTGTCGATGCTGATCCAGCCATAGACATAGTTGAGATAGAATAGCCCGAACATGGTTGTCGCAAGCAGCGTGGTCAGCAACAATACCCGCAAGGGCCGGAAATTGGCCGGAGCGCCGTCCGACTGCCCTCTCACCATTTCCTTGCCGGTTTCATGGTGGTTGCGGATACCGATTGGCAGGATGATGAACGCGGCTGTCACCCAGAATAATACATAGATCGCGAAGACGGAGTAGAGTTGCATGACCTGCTAGGCCTCCACAGTGAGCACCGAAACGATGGGTTTTTTACCGGTCCATTCGGTCGCACTGCGACGGACGAGCAAACGAATCGCTTCGTTGAACTTGTCGATGTCGCCAACCGGCTTGGAATATTTGCCGACGATCTTGTCGACCACTTCGTCGAGAAAATCTTCTTCGTCTTCCTCGAGCGGGACGCCGTGCATTTTCAGGACCGGTTGACCGAAAATCTTGCCTTTGTGATCCAGACCGATGGCTACCGAGATCATGCCGTTATGCGCTGTCTTGCGCCGGTCGTTCAAGGTTCTGCCGTCGGCCGGGATAATTACATCGCCATCAACGACAAGTCGTCCGGTGCGTTCCTGACCCAATATCTTCGGTCCGTTGGGCGCCAGACGCACAACATCGCCATTTTGCTGGAATATAGCCTTCGGGACGCCATGATCGAGAGCGAAGCGCTCCTGGGTTTTCATATGGCGAATCTCGCCGTGAACCGGGACTAGGATTTCCGGTCTTATCCAGTCGTACATCTGGGCGAGCTCGGGCTGTCCCGGGTGACCGGAAACATGGATATGCTCCTGACGCTCGGTAATCATTACCACGCCTTTCGACGCCAGCTGGTTCTGGATCCGGCCAATCGCGATTTCATTGCCGGGAATCTGTTTCGACGAGAACAGCACATGATCGCCTTCGGAAAGCTTGATCTGGTGGCTGTCGCCGGCGATCCGTCCGAGAGCGGCCCTAGCCTCTCCCTGACCACCGGTTGCGATGATCATGACCTTGTCACGCGGCAGGCTCATCGCCTCCTGGAAGTCCACGGTCGGCGGGAAATCCTTGAGATAGCCGTTCTCGCGGCAATTCTCGATGATCCGGTCAAGCGAACGGCCAGCCACACAAAGCTTGCGCCCTGCATGGATGGCGACTTCGCCAAGAGTCTGCAATCGGGCAGCGTTGGATGCGAAGGTCGTCACCACGATGCGCGTGTCGATATCCTCGACAACCCGCATCAGGTTGCGGCGCACTTCGCCTTCCGATCCGGATGCCTTTTCGTTGAAGACGTTGGTCGAATCGCAGACCATGGCGAGAATGCCGTCATCGCCAATCTGCTTGAGCGTTTCCGGTGAAGACGGGACACCGAGCACAGGCTCGTCATCCAGCTTCCAGTCACCGGTGTGGAAAATCCTGCCATAAGGCGTGTCGATCAGCATCGCATTGCCCTCGGCAATAGAGTGCGCGATCGGCAAATAGCGGAAGCCGAATGGTCCGAGATCAAAGCTGCCCTCGTTGGGAATGATGTTCAGCTTGACTTGACGTTCCAGCCCGACTTCTTCCAGCTTGCGCCGGATCAGACCTGCCGTGAACGGAGTCGCGAACAGCGGAACATCAAGGTCGGCGGCGAAATAAGGGACCGCGCCGATATGATCTTCATGACCATGGGTCAGCACGATGCCGAGCAGATCCTTGCGGTTCTTCTCGATAAATTCAAGATCGGGGAGGATCAGGTCGATTCCCGGATAGCTGGGGTCGGCAAAGGTCATGCCGAGATCGACCATCACCCATTTGCCGTCACAGCCGTACAGGTTGACATTCATGCCGATTTCGCCCGAACCGCCAAGGGCCAGGAAGAGAAGTTCTTTTTTTGCTTTTGTCATGTAGCGTGTGTTGCTCGCTGATAGAGGAAATGCAGGCCCTGAAGAGTCAGGTCCGATTCCAGATGGTCAAATACATCTGTATGTTCGTCAAATAATACGGCTAATCCGCCGGTAGCAATGATCTTGGTCGGTCGGCCGATTTGCGCCTTTGTCCGCGCTACTAGCCCTTCGATCATCGCAACATAACCCCAGAAAATACCAATCAGCATCTGACTTTCCGTCGTGGTGCCGATTACATTGTCACTTTCGGGCGATTCCAGCGCGATACGCGGAAGCTGTGCGGTCTTTCCGACAAGAGCATCCAGCGAAAGATTAATCCCAGGGGCGATGATACCACCTTTATAGGCGCCTTCATAGTCTGCGACATCGAACGTGGTTGCCGTTCCGAAATCGATGATCACGATATCCTGCTTATATTTCTGATGCGCCGCGATAACATTGAGCACGCGGTCGGCGCCGACGCTATCGGGTTGCTCTACATCAAGGGCGACGCCCCATTCCGCCGCGCCACGGCCGGCGACAAGCGGGGTCACGCCAAAATATTTTTCCGAGAGAACCGTCAGATTGTGGAGCGCCCGCGGAACCACCGTGCCGATGATTACTGAATCAACTGCGCTCAGCTCCAGCCCTTCCAGCTCCAGCAACTGCCGGAGCCAGACAACATATTCATCGGCAGTGCGGCGGGCATCGGTTGCGATGCGCCAGCGCGCGCGAATGTCATCGCCGTCAAAAAGAGCGAACACAACATTGGTATTTCCGGCGTCGATTGCCAATAGCATCAGCGACTCTTCTCTCTATCCGATGGAAATGTCACCGGCGTGTATTTCGATAAGCGTTCCATCGGCTTTTCTCAAGCAGAGTGCGCCATCACGGGTCAGGCCGGCAAATTCGCCGGTTATTCTTTCGCCGCGATCATCACTGGTCGTGATTGCGCTGCCAACCGGATGGGCCAGCTTCTGCCATTCCGTCAGAATATGCGCAAATCCCTGATCGCGCCAGATATTTACAAAAGCGGCGAATGTTTCGGACAAATGGTCCAGAAAACCGGCAGCGTCTATGGTTGCGCCCTCGGTCGCCAGACTGGTCACTACCCTGCCCTCGACCTCGGGTTTGACCGAGATATTCACGCCGATCCCGACCACAACCTGATTTTTCACCCGCTCCAGCAGGATTCCGCAGATTTTGCCCTGCGATACCAGAACATCATTCGGCCATTTCAGGATCATTTCGGCGTCGGGAAGGAACGAACGGATAGAAGTATAGACGGCTAGTCCGGCGACAAAGGAAAGATTGGAAGGTGCCGGGTCACCGGACCGGATATCGACTATCGTGCTACAATAGAGATTGCCCGCCGGGCTCTCCCATTTGCGTCCGAGACGCCCGACTCCGCCAATCTGCTTTTCGGCGCGCAGCCAAAAGCCTTCAACGGCGCCGCCCTGCTCGGCCAGCGCCTTCAAATCCGCATTGGTCGATGCGGTTTGCCCGACCGTCTCTATGCGAATAGTCAGAAAAGAGACGCCCCGGCTGCAATCGTCACAGGCGCCATGAACGGTATCGCAAGATAGCCGAGCGGCGATACGAACAATGCCAGAACCGCAATCAGTGCATTTTCGGTCTTGTGGCCGGTGACAACAATCTCGCCAGCGGGATCATCAAAATAGATGATCTTGACGACCTTGATATAGTAAAAGGCACCAATTACCGAAGCGGCGATACCGATGACCGCGAGCGGCAACATGCCTGCTGCAACGGCGGCATCAAACACCAGAAACTTGCCCCAGAAACCGAACAGAGGCGGGATACCGGCGAGCGAGAACATGAAGACGGCAAAAGCTGCAGCAAGACCCGGGCGTGTCTGTGACAGGCCAGCGAGGCTCGACAGGGTCTCCAGAGGCTTCCCGTCTTTGTCCCGCATTTCCATAATGCAGATAAAGCTGCCCAGGGTCATCGCAACATAGATGGCGAGATAGAACATCATCGCCGAAATACCCTGTGCCGTGCCGGTAGCGAGACCGATGAGTATGAAGCCGACATTATTGATCGAACTATAGGCCATCAGTCGCTTGATGTTTTGCTGACCAATGGCGGCAACCGCCCCGAGAATGATCGAAGCCAGTGCGACAAAGACGATGATCTGCTGCCAGGCCGAAGTCTGGCCGCCAAAGGCATCTATGATCACCCGCGTGGTCAAAGCAACAGCGGCCACTTTCGGGGCGCTGGCGAAGAATGCGCTGACCGGTGTCGGCGCGCCTTCATAAACATCGGGCGTCCACATGTGGAACGGCACGGCGCTGATCTTGAACGCCAGACCGGAGAGGACAAGAACCAGTCCAATCAACGGGCCGGTTGAAAGATCACCGCTCAGCGTATCACCGATCACGGCGAAGCTGGTCGAACCGGCAAACCCGTAAACCAGAGAAATACCGAACAGCAGCATACCGCTGGCCAGTGCGCCAAGGACGAAATATTTCAGACCGGCTTCCGAGGACCTTATGTCGGTCCGGATAAAGCTGGCGAGTACATAAGCGGACAGGCTGTTCAACTCGAGACCGATATAGAGGGTCATCATGTCGGTTGCCGAGACCATCATCCCCATGCCGACGGAGGCAAACAGGATCAGGATCGGATATTCGGGCCGATATCTGCCGCTCCCCTTGAAGAAGCGCGGCGCCACCATCAGGGAGATTATCGCGGCAAGATAGACGAGGAATTTCGCCGCACTGCCGAAAGCATCCATGCGATACTGGCCGTCAAACGCATAGGCTCCGCCTTTGAATTCGGGCATATGCGCGAGCACCATCAGCAGGATCGATGCGCCGAAAAGCGCCGCTGCCGACAATATAGTAACCAGACGTGCGGATTTTTCGCCGCCCCATGCGGCAATCATCAGCAGGATCAGGCTCGAAGCCGAAAGAAAGACTTCAGGCGAAACCAGCCAAAGGGAATTTCCGATATCCATCAGTGTGCCTCCCCTTGGGCGTGGTCTTTGGCGACGGCCTTGGCCTCGCCCATTTTAAGATTCGCGTCGCCTTCCGGAGCGGCGCGGTCGATGCGCGCAACCAGCGCGCCGACGTCACCCCGGATCGGGGCCATGAAGCTTTCGGGATAGACACCCATCCACATGACAGCAGCGGCGATCGGCGCGAGCAGCGCCATTTCCCGTGCAGAAAGATCCGGCATCGCTTTGACATCCTCGTGAACAAGTTCACCAAATGCAACCCGGCGATAGAGATAGAGCATATAGCCGGCGCCGAGAATGATCCCGGTCGTCGCGACAAGCGTGACCCAGCTGCTAACCTCGTAAAGGCCGATCAGCGAGAGAAATTCGCCAACGAAACCGCTGGTACCCGGCAGGCCGATCGAGGCCATGGTGAACAGCAGAAACAATATGGCATATTTCGGCATGTTGATTGCCAGCCCGCCGTAACGGTCGATTTCGCGTGTGTGCAGCCGGTCGTAGATCACGCCGACACAAAGGAAGAGCGCAGCGGATACAAGGCCGTGGCTCAGCATCACGATGATCGAACCCTCGATACCCTGACGGTTAAACGCGAACAGGCCGAGCGTGACGATCGCCATATGGGCAACGGATGAATAAGCGATCAGCTTCTTCATATCCTGCTGCACCAGCGCCACCAGCGAAGTGTAGATCACTGCAACCATCGACAGTCCGAAGATCAGCCAGATGAATTGTTCGGATGCTTCCGGGAACATCGGCAGCGAGAAACGCAGGAAGCCGTAACCACCCATTTTCAGCAGCACGCCAGCCAGAATCACCGAACCGGCGGTTGGCGCCTGAACGTGCGCGTCGGGCAACCATGTATGAAACGGCCACATCGGCATCTTGACCGCGAAGCTGGCGAAGAATGCCAGCCACAGCCATGTCTGTGCCTCGGGTGCGAAATCATAGTTGAGCAGGGTTGGAATATCGCTGGTTCCGGCATCCTGTACCATCCACAGCATAGCTACCAGCATCACCACCGAACCGAGCAAGGTGTAGAGGAAGAATTTATAGCTGGCGTAAATCCTGTTGGCGCCGCCCCAGATACCGATGATCAGATACATCGGGATCAGGCCAGCCTCGAACAGTATGTAGAAGAGGAAAATATCCTGCGCCGCGAACACGCCGATCATCAGCACTTCCATGAACAGGAAGGCCGCCATATATTCGCCAACCCGTGTCTGAATCGATTCCCAGCTTGCACCGATACAGATCGGCATCAGGAAGACGGTGAGCATGATCAGCAGCATCGAGATGCCGTCGATACCCAGCGCCCATGCAAAACTACCGAACAGGTCGGCCCGTTCGACATATTGCCACTGCGGACCGCCAATGTCGTAATTGGCCCATAGAACCACGCCGAGACCGAACAGCACCAGCGTTGTAACAAGCGCCAGCCAGCGCGCGGCCTGCGCGTTGAGGAACAGGCAGATAATCGCTGCCAGCATGGGCAGCCCCATCATCAGGGACAGGATCGGGAAATCAAGCTGGTTCATTAGCTGGCTCCCTGCACGATAATCCAGGTCGCTGCGGCAGCAAGGCCAAGCAGCATGACGAGGGCGTAAGTGTATAGGTAACCGCTCTGGAAGCGTTTCATGACGCCGGTTCCGCTGGCGATCACCGAAGCGATGCCATTTGGCCCGAACCGGTCAATCATACCCTCGTCGCCAGTCTTCCAGAATAGCCGTCCCAGCCAGAAAGCGGGGCGGATGAAGATCAGATGATAGAGCTCGTCGAAATACCATTTGTTGAAGAAGAATTTGTAGAGCGGGCTGAAGGTTGCGGCCAGACGCGCCGGACGGTCTTTGCCATAGAAATACATGAAGATGGCGGTGCCGAGACCGGTCAGCATCGCGACGGTCGAGGACAGCTTCACCCACATCGGAACATTGTGAATTTCGTGCATCAGATGCTCGTCAAAAGCGAGGCTTCCGGCCCAGAAAGCTGCACCCTCGGCTGCTTCGACAAATTGATTGTGGAACAGGAAGCCGGCGAAAACCGCACCGGTGGCCAATACGCCAAGAGGGATAAGCATGGAAACGGGACTTTCATGAGGATGATAGCCGCCGGTCTGGTCGGCTCCGGCTTCCTCTGGTGTTTTGTGAACGCTATGCTGGATATGTTCCGACTGGATCCAGCGCGGTGTGCCCCAGAAGGTCAGGAACATCAGCCGCCAGCTGTAGAAGCTGGTCAGCAGGGCCGCGAGAACGCCGATGAAGAAAGCAAACTGGCCGACTTCGGTACCGCTGGCAAAAGCGACCTCGATAATCGCATCCTTGGAATAGAAACCGGCAAAGCCGCCTAGTCCGACAATACCGACGCCGGTAATCGCCAGCGTTCCGGCCATCATTGCCCAGAAGGTCAACGGAATTTCTTTCCGCAAGCCGCCATAATAGCGCATGTCCTGCTCGTGATGCATCGCATGGATCACCGAACCGGCGCCAAGGAACAAAAGCGCCTTGAAAAACGCGTGGGTGAACAGGTGGAACATCGCCGCGCTATAAGCGCCAACGCCAGCAGCAAAGAACATATAGCCAAGCTGCGAACAGGTCGAATAAGCGATCACACGCTTGATATCGTGCTGGACCAGACCGACCGTAGCCGCAAAAATCGCGGTGGACGCGCCGACAATGGTCACAACCATCAAAGCGACAGGGCTGGTTTCGAACATCGGGGAAAGACGGCAGACCATGAACACGCCTGCGGTAACCATGGTGGCAGCGTGGATCAGGGCGGAAACCGGTGTCGGCCCTTCCATCGCGTCCGGCAGCCATGTGTGCAGGCCGAGTTGCGCGGACTTGCCCATCGCGCCGACGAACAGCAGCAGACAGATTATCGTCATCGTATCGAGACGCATCCCGGCAAAGGTGATCGACGAACCGGCCATTGCCGGAGCGGCTTCGAGGATTTCCGGAATCGACACCGTGCCGAATACCAGGAAGGTACCAAATATGCCGAGCATGAAGCCGAGGTCACCGACGCGGTTGACGACAAAAGCCTTGATCGCGGCGGCATTGGCGCTGGGTTTCTTGAACCAGAAACCGATCAGCAGATAGGATGCAAGACCAACGCCTTCCCAGCCAAAGAACATCTGGACCAGATTATTGGCGGTCACCAGCATCAGCATGGCAAAGGTAAACAGCGACAGATAGGCAAAGAAGCGCGGCTGATCCGGATCTTCATCCATATAGCCCCATGAATAGAGATGGACGAGCGCGGAAACGGTGGTCACGACGACCAGCATCACGGCGGTCAGCGCATCAACCCGCAAGGCCCAGTCAAATGTCAGGTCGCCGGAGACAATCCAGGTCATAACCGGCACGACTTCCGCGCTGCTGGCTCCGCTCAGAAAACCGATGAATATCGGCCAGCTCAGCCCACAAGCAGTGAACAGCGCGCCCGTGGTGATGATTTTCGCCGGCACATTGCCGAGGACACGGTTACCGAAACCGGCGACGATCGCTGCCAGCAGGGGCAGGAATACTATGAGGGTGATGCTGTTCACGAATTAACCTCGTCGCCCCAGCGAAGGCTGGGGCCTAACCCGCCTATGGTGGGAGCACATGATTTGGGTTGGATCCCAGCCTTCGCTGGGATGACGGAATTGAAATTCACCGGCGTTACCCCTTCATCCGGTTGACATCATCGACGGCAATGGTGCCGCGCTGACGGAAATAAATCACGAGAATGGCCAGCCCGATGGCGGCCTCGCCTGCGGCCACGGTCAGGATGAACATGGCGAACACTTGTCCCGTCATGTCGCCGAGAAAGGCGCTGAACGCGACAAAATTGAGGTTCACCGCAAGGAGGATCAATTCGATCGCCATCAGGATGATGATGATATTCTTGCGATTGAGAAATATGCCGAGCATGCCCATCACGAACAGGATGGAGCTGACGACGAGATAATGTTCGATGCCGATCATAGCTCGACCCCTTTACCGACTTCAGGCTGTGTGTTGCGGGTTGCATCCTCGGGCCGGCGAGCGACCTGATCGGCGATATTCTGTTTCCGGACGCCGCCGCGGTTGCGGTGGGTCAGAACGATTGCGCCGACCATAGCGACCAGCAGGATCATGCCCGCGGCCTCGAACAGGAAGACATATTTGGTGTAGAGCAAAGCGCCCAGCTGCTCGATATTGGAAGGCGCGCCTTCCGGAAGGCCGACAGCAGCAGTGGCCTCTCCCATGCCCGACGATTGCCATGCACCGACGCCAAAAATAATTTCTACTACCAGCACCAGAGCCAGCAGCAGGCCAAGCGGCAGGTTCTTCATGAAACCCGCTCGCAACTCAGCGAAATCAATGTCGAGCATCATCACGACGAACAGGAATAGCACTGCAACCGCGCCGACATAGACGATCACCAGCAGCGCCGCGATAAACTCCGCGCCGACCAGCAACATCAGACCCGCTGCGTTGAAAAACGCCAGGATCAGCCACAAGACACTATGCACCGGATTGCGCGCAAAGATGCAGAAAGCACCGCTGGCAAGCACGATGGATGCGAATAGATAGAAAGCAAATATTTGCATTATATTCCCACTCCGTCACCCCAGCGAAGGCTGGGGCCTAACCCGCCTATGGTGGAAGAGCATATATTGGATTGGATCCCAGCCTTCGCTGGGATGACGAGTATGTCAGAATCGTGTGAAATTATCATAATCCCCGTGTTCCCTCGCCCATTACCGGTAGGGCGCATCGGCGGCAAGGTTTGCCGCGATTGCCCGCTCCCATTTGTCGCCGTTTTCCAGCAGTTTCGATTTGTCGTAAATCAGCTCTTCGCGCGTTTCCGTCGCATATTCGAAATTCGGCCCTTCGACGATGGCGTCGACCGGACAGGCTTCCTGACAGAAACCGCAGTAAATGCACTTGGTCATGTCAATGTCATAGCGCGTGGTGCGGCGTGAGCCGTCTTCACGTGGTTCGGCCTCGATCGTGATCGCCTGCGCCGGACAGACCGCTTCGCACAGCTTGCAGGCAATGCAGCGTTCCTCGCCATTGGGATAGCGACGCAAAGCGTGCTCACCCCGGAACCGCGGCGAAATCGGGTTCTTCTCATAGGGATAGTTGATCGTCTTCTTCGCCTTGAAAAAATATTTCAGCGTCAGCATATGCGCGCCGATAAATTCGAACAGGGTGAAGGCCTTGATGGTTTGTGCGATATTCATAGCGGCAATCCAAATTTATCGATCATCTGATACCCACTGACCAGGAATACCCAGAACAGGCTCAGCGGCAGGAATATCTTCCAGCCCAGACGCATCAGCTGGTCATAGCGGTAACGCGGAACCGTCGCCTTGACCCAGCTGAAGATGAAGAAGAAGAAGAAAATCTTTGCGAATAGCCAGATGATGCCCGGCACCATGTAAAGCGGTGCCCAGTCAATCGGTGGCAGCCAGCCACCCCAGAACAGGATCGCGTTGAGCGTGCACATCAGCAGCACATTGGCATATTCCCCGAGCCAGAAGAGCGCGAAGGACATGGACGAATATTCGGTCTGGTAACCGGCGACCAGCTCGCTTTCCGCTTCGGTCAGATCGAACGGTGTCCGAGCGGTTTCGGCGAGCGAGGAGATCAGGAACACCACCGCCATCGGAAAAAGCAAAGGATTGATGCCATAAGCATTGATCCCGAGCAGATGGGATTTCTGCGCGATGATGATATCCTGCATGTTGAAACTGCCGGCCATCAGCACCACCGCAATGATCACGAAGCCGATCGAGACTTCGTATGAAATCATCTGAGCGGCAGCACGCATCGCGGAAAAGAACGGATATTTCGAGTTACTCGCCCAACCGGCAATAACCACGCCGTAGACGCCCAGCGAGCTGACCGCGAGAATGTAGAGCAAGCCGATATTGATATTGGCCAGCACCATGTTCTCGCCGAACGGGATAACCGCCCAGGCGAGCAAAGCCACGGTGAAGGTGATGATCGGTGCGAGCAGGAACAGGCCCTTGTTGGCGCCCGAAGGAATGATCGTTTCCTGCAGGAACACTTTCAAACCATCGGCGAAAGACTGCAGCAAACCGAAGGGCCCGACCACATTTGGTCCGCGGCGCAATGCCATGGCGGCCCAGATTTTCCGGTCGACATAGATGATCATCGCCACGGCGAGCATCAGCGGCAGCGCGATCAGCAGGATCAACGCGAGCGTGCCGACGAACCAGCCGGCTTCAAAGCCCATCAGGGATTGGAGATATGCGGTCATGCTGACACCTCCATATTGTCGCCCCAGCGAAGGCTGGGGTCCAGCCCGACTATCGAGAGAGAGCCGAGATTGGTTTGGATCCCGGCCTGCGCCGGGATGACGGTATTACCAGAAACAATCACTCTGCCGCCTCCATCAATTCGTCATCGGCATGCAGCAATTCCGCAGAACAGCGCTGCATCGTCGCGCTGGCGCGGGCGATGCTGTTGGTCAGGTAGAAATCCTTGACCGGATGGACACCCTGCCCCTTCGGCTTGTCGGGC